>PJUE01000040.1_pt1 | contig 220668 bp, 206 predicted proteins | sample 1512171 | NCBI WGS metagenome assembly PJUE01 (sample SAMN08177674, study PRJNA422409) | Feces metagenome, whole genome shotgun sequencing project. | isolation source: Chicken feces (3) enriched on wood chips: alkali lignin treatment | host: Gallus gallus | place: USA: Madison | collected 2015-01-15
ACAAGATGCTTGTCATCAATGCTGTTAGGAATAAGTTAATTCTTAGGATTTTCTCTTGTGTAAATAACAACAGGGAATATGAAAAAAATTATCAAAAATTAGTTGCTTAAATCATAGAAATCGGGTTGTTTTTGAAAAAGCAGCTCGAACTTTGAATGTTGCGGATTTTTGAAATCCGCTTTATTTATGAGTTCGGGATAACCCTTTCGGAATATCCCGAACAGCTTTGTTGAACTAAGGAGTCTCGATAGCAAATTCCGACAATTAGCATTCAGAACGAGACGATAGATCAATGCCCGTATTGTTATTTCATTTACATTTGTATAGTTATAGCATACGGGCTTCTATCGTAATTCCGTTTCTGAAAGGCGTCGGAACCTTGCTTTGCGGTTGATAGAAGCCCAGTATGTTTTAGAACTTCTATCACTAAAAGACTCGTTATCATAAATAACGGGTATCATGGAAAAACAAAAAGAACAAATTCAAGGAGGCATTTTGCAGGAATGCTTTCAGTATTTCTCTCTGGCAGAGTCCAAGGCCTATCTCTGGCAATTGTTTTCGCTTACCGTATCCGGAGGCTATAATAGACAGCCTTTTGAAGGGAGGGAGAAGCTTCTGGCTTTTTACGAGCATTTGCAGGAAGTATTGAATGCTTTGGAACCTGTGCTAACCGAAAAAGCTTTGGACAGCCGGCAATTAACAGATTCTTTTATTATCAAATCACCGGAATAATTTTTCGCTCTCATAAGGCTGTCCACGGCATGGCAAAAAAAATAGTAGTAGTTTTTATTGAAGCTATGCAGGACAGCCTGTTTTTAAAAACATTATATGTTAACCATAAAACCGCAATCAAATCTATGAGCATAGATAACAGGTATCAGCAAGTTATTTCTGAACTGGAGAAGCTGTTAGGCGACTATAAATCGGCAGAGAGCAAAGAGCTGCTGTGGAAGTTTTTAGCCCTAACCGTATCAGGTGGATTCAGCAGTCAGCCAGTGGAGAAAAGGGAAGATCTGTTGGCTTTTTATGAGCATCTGAAGCGTTTGCTTGATGTATTGGGGTTGCTGGAGGTTGAGTTGAAGAACAATAGGGAAGGCGTTTCTATGAAGACTTTACTAAAACCTTCGTTATAAGTTGGTTGGGCTTATTGACCATCCTGCCGCGAGTGTATAAGGTATAGGGCTAGCTATGCGGCAGGTGGTTTTTTCGTCATATCTTTAACTGGCAAATCATACAAGAGAACTTATAATTAAGATAATCCCTATAACTACCAATCCGCCATATACATAATTGAAGAATGAGCCATCTTTCAATTGATGATTTAAATACCTCCCTAAGAAAATTGCAGGGATAGTTGTCGCAAGCGAAACCATAAAATAGATATTTACTTCAGTCGTAATAAGACCTTTTACATAATACCCAAATACGCTTAAGATACTAACCGGTAAAAAATAAGCCTGTAATGTGGCTCTAAAATGTTTTGCGCTCCATTGTCTTAAATTTCCGTAAACAACTAGCGGAGGTCCATTTAAACCATAAGCGCCACCAAATACTCCCGATAAAAAGCCACACACAGAAAGCCAAAGCTTGCTATCTTCTTTAAGTACTTTGTTGTTTTTTGCGAAAAGAGAGTAAATGGCATATAGAATAATAAGTACACCGAGCCCCACTTTAATTAAAACTTCGCTGCCGTAGATTAGAATCAAAATACCTAATGGTATACCCAGTATTGCATAAAAAATCAGCCATTTTGCACTATCAAAATGTATTTTCTTATGATCTTGTATTACTACAACCAGAGCTATAACAATAGAGAGCATGACAGATAGGGGTACAGCAACATCTACAGGTAAAAAGAGAATGAATAATGGTACTGCTATTAATGATTCTCCAAAACCTAACGTGGAACGTACTAGTGAAGCAATGAAACTAATGATAAGAATAAATACAATTGTGGATGTCATTATTAAATGTAAGTCACTGTATAAAAAAGACAACTCTGAATTTTCGATTTAAATAAATACTATATTCAGATCATTTATTTCTTTTAATGGTTAGCAGGTGTCTCCAATGTGTAATAAAAATGGACTACTTTTTCCTCTGCTGTAGGTTTTGTTGAGCGATAGAAATCAATAGCATAGTCATCGATCTCGTCTGCCTGGACAAAAACTTCTTCATATCCTTTTTGTTTACAGTATTCATTGGTAAATTTGATTAGCTTCCTGCCAACACCTTTTCTTTGATATTCCGTTAGTACCGCAAGATCATAAATATAGGCCAAAGATTTTTCTGAGTAATATTGGTCGAGAATATAGCCTGTTAAACCTCCGATAATCCTGTCCTCAACTAAAGAAATTACGGCAAAGAAAGTCTCTTTGTCTAAAAGTTTTTGTAGATGGGTGTCGCTTGGTAGCTCAAATTGCTTCATCTCAAAAACGTTTTCAAAAACCAAAATCAATTCTTTCAGTTTATTTAAATCTGTCGATTTTAACAGTTGGATTTCCGTTTTCAAGTTCTATAGTTTATAGTGGTTTATTTTCTTAAAATTTTGTCCATTGTTTTACCTTTTGCCAATTCGTCAATCAACTTATCTAAATAACGGATCTTTTGCATTAATTCATCTTCTATTTCCTCAACCCTGTAACCACAAATCACACCTGTAATTTTTGAAACATTTGGGTTTATTTTAGGAGCTTTTGCAAAAAAAGTTTCGAAGTCAGTTTTGTTATCAAGATGTTGTTGCAATGTTTGTTCATCATAACCTGTAAGCCAAAAGATAATCTCATCAACTTCTGCTTTTGTACGGCCTTTTTTCTCGGCCTTTTGAATATAGTGTGGGTACACACTTACAAAAGACATTTTATAAACTCTGGTGTTTTTCATTATATTCAATTTTATTCTTCGATAGCTTCAATTCCCTGTGCTTTAAGACGTTCTAGTCCGTCTTTCATGGCTTTGACCTGTTCTGGTGAGTGTCCTTTCCAGACAGTCACTTCGCCAACAACTTTAAAGGGATGCTCAGATCTGTAAGATCTTGTTGGATTACCAGGAAATTTTTTATCCGTCAAATTAGGATCGTCTTCAATAGGTCCTGTTGGTTCAACTAAATATATTCTTTCCCGTTCTTCACCTAAAGCAAGTTCTGCTCCCCAGATGGCAGCATCTATAGTAGCAGACAGGTAAATATATTTAGCTTTTTTTCTCTGACCATAATTTGAATTAAAATTAACCGCAATAAAGTCGCCAATTTTTAAATCTGCTTTTGTGCCATGAAAAAATGTTTGGCAAAAAGGGCTGTGGCCAGATTCGTCTGGTTTAATGTCGTTTCTGTTTTTATTCATAGTAGTTTATTAGTTGGTATAATTGCTCTTCAGGATGTACAATCGCAAGCACTTTGATAACAGAACAATATAGACAGCAAACTCTTAAGGATTAGCTTAAGAGTTTGTTTGATGAATATCCTGATAAAGGTTGCTTAAAAAGTTTTTGCATTTTCGTCTGCAGAAGGGCCGTACATACCCGGAATAGGAACATCCAGCAAACGTAAATATACAGAAAGCTGGCCTCTATGGTGATAAATATGGTTATTTACAATAAACCTTTTGGCAGCAAATTTTGGTAGTTCTGCAATAACATGTTCACCCGCTGTTAAACTCCATTTATCACCCCATTTGGTGTCATCAAATTTTTCTAGAGCTTCTTTACATTCTTTAGCATAAATATCCAGGAGATTTAACAGATCTTCTTTTGTAGTAACGCTTAATGGAATATAATCTTTTCTGAAGTCTAATTTATCCTTTTCGGCAATATTTACAGTCCATCCGGTTAATTCGGTAATATGTTTGGCTAATTCACCTACAGAAGCAGATTTCTCATGCGGTTTCCAGTCCCATTTATCGTTAGGTATACAGGCTATTAATTTTTTTGTACTGGCGATTTCTCTCTCTAATTCAGCCAGATAATTTTGTTTAATTCCCATAGCAGTTATTTTTAGATTAATCTTCTAAAATCAATATTTCTTCAGCTAATTTTTCCCATTCATTCTGAAGTTTTATAAACACTTCCTTAGACTGAGTATAGTTGGAATTGGCTTCTGCCAGTTTATTTGCATCGCTGTAAACCTCTTCTCTGGCAATTTCAGCCTCAAATTTCTCAATTTCTTTCTTTTGTGCAGTAATTTCCTCTTCCAATTTTTTAAGCTGTGTATTCAGCTTTTTCAATTGCCTATTCACATCATCAGATACTACTTTAGGCTCTTCTTTCTTTACTTTTTCTTTCTTTATTTCACTGGTATTTACCGGGCCTTTATCTCTTTTACTTTGCCATTCTTCATATTCTTCGTAAGTACCCGGATATTCCTTAATTTTCTTATCTTCTATAAACCAGATTTTGTTGGCAATATTGTCAAGGAAATAACGATCGTGGGATACTGTAATAAAAGTACCTTCGTATTGTTGTAAAGCCTGAATCAGAATGTTTACCGATTGTATATCCAAATGGTTGGTAGGCTCGTCCAGAATCAGAAAATTAGAATCGGTAGTTAAAGATTTAGCCAGTGCGACCCGTGATTTCTCGCCCCCGGACAATACGCATATCTTCTTGAAAACATCATCTCCGGTGAAAAGAAAACATCCAAGTAAAGATCTTAATTCCGTATCGGTATGTTTAGGAGCAAAAGATTGTAGTTCTTCCAGAATAGAATTTTCAAGATGCAAAGACTCTAACTGATGCTGAGCGAAGAAAGTTTCCGTAACATTATGCCCGGTTTCGCATTGACCTTTAAAAGGCTCGGTGCCGGCGATAATCCTTAATAAAGTAGATTTCCCTTTACCATTGGCACCAATAAGAGCAATTTTGTCACCTTTTTCAATAACTGCATCTGCATTTTCTAAAATATCTATGGCAGGGTAGCTTTTGGTTGCATTTTCAATTCGGATAACATGCCTGCCAGATGGTTTAGTAAACTTAAAGCGAAAATTAACCGTTGGATTATCGTCATCAACATCATCGACACGTTCCATTCTTTCCAGCGCTTTCATTCTGGATTGTGCCATTTTAGCTTTTGAGGCTTTAGCTTTAAAACGCTCTATTAAACGTTCTTCCTGCTTAATTTTGGCCTGTTGGTTTTTAAATTCGCCACGCTGGATTTCGGCTCTCAGTTCTTTTTCTTCCAGATAAAATGTGTAATTGCCAGCGTAGGAGGTAAGCTTTCCTTTTCTGGATTCGACAATGCGGTTAACAATTTTATCCAGGAAATAACGGTCGTGAGATACAATAACGATAGCACCTTCAAAGCCCGCTAAGTAATTTTCTAACCATTTAATAGAGGGTAAGTCCATGTGGTTGGTAGGCTCGTCCAGTAAAAGAATATCAGGATCCTGCAACAGAATCTTCGCAAGCATCACGCGCATTCTCCATCCTCCGGAAAAAGTATTCAGCGGGCGGTGCTGATCTTCCGCACTAAAACCCAAACCTGCCAGAATTTCGTTGGCCTTATATTCTATACTGTATCCATCTAAAGCTGCAAACTCTTCCTGTTTAGCACTGAGTTTGTTTAAAACTTCATCAGAATAGTCCGTCTCTATTTTTTTTAGCAATATTTCTATTTCATCATGTAATTGATTTTGGCGTTCAAAAGCCTCCATTGCTACATGCAGAATGCTGTTATGCGAATCGTAAGACAATAAATCCTGGTTTAAGTAACCAATTTTAATGTCTTTAGACATGGATATAGTACCAGAAGTAGGAGTATACTCGCCTACAATAAGTTTTAATAAAGTCGATTTTCCGGTTCCGTTGGCACCAATTAATCCAACGCGATCTCCCGGTTTAATATGCCAGTTCGCTTCATCATATAAGGCCCGGGAACCTATCAAAAAAGTTAAATCGTTGATTGCAATCATGAGATTGCAAAGGTAAGGAAATTTGCTGTATTTAAGCGCTGTGGGCTTTGGATTGAATTACAATTTTAGAACTTCTCTGTATGGCGATAACAGAGATTTTACATTCGGGGGATGTAAATAGATGAATAAAAAGTTTAATCGAACTACTATTTAATTTGATACATCTGGACAATTTTAAGAAAATTTAGAATCATCCAGATGCTGTCATGAATATATTAATTAGTCTTTTCCATGGCGACCTTTTCCTCCATGAGGATGATGTTTGCCATTACCTTTATGTTTTTTATAATCATGTTGCTGACGATAATGGTAATTGGTCTTTTTGTAATCATGCGAAGGACGACTATATCTGTGTTCTCTATGGGTTGGCTGATAACCATGTCTGTGATGATGAGCATATTTTACTTTGTAGTGCTTATGGTGTTTATATGCATAGGGCTGATTGATTACTACCTTGTAACCATTGTAAAGGTTGTAATGGCGATGCCTATATGGTAACGAAGTAGAAAATACCCAGTTTCCGCCATTGATATAAATAAATTGTCTTTTCGGAACATAGTAATAAGTCTCAATTTCGGGAAGATAATAATAATCCACATGATTGTAACCAACCGGTCCCCATAAGGGTTGCGATCCTATGTTAATGTTAACATTTACTTGGGCATTTGTACTATTGATTCCCAGTAATAGTGCGCAAATCAGAAATACATTTTTAATATTCATTGATATTTTTGTTTGTGTTTTTGTTAATTAATTATGTTTTTTATTGATTAAATTGTAATTATTTGTGTTTATTTTTGTGTATATTTTATGTATTTAGTAAAAGTTTTGATAAATTATCAAAATAAAAAATACTGATTTATCTTTGTATTGTTACCCAATAAACGGGATAACATAAATTATATTGTCATGAAAAACGGGTCTATACATATTTCAAAAGACATATTTGAAAAATATGAAGCTGTTATAGGATTGGAAGTACACGTGCAACTGTCCACGGCAACAAAGGCATTTTCTTCAGATTCAGCAAGATATGGAAGCAGACCCAATAATAATATTAGCCCGGTATCTTTAGCATTACCAGGAGCATTACCTGTAACTAACAAAGAAATTATTAGAAGTGCGGTTAAATTGGGATTGGCTCTTGGCTGCAATATTATTAAAGAGAATTATTTCGACAGAAAAAACTATTTCTATGCGGACCTGCCAAAAGGATATCAGATTACGCAAGACAATCAACCTATTTGTCTGGGTGGCAGACTGAAGATAACCTTATCCGATGGTAAGGAAAAAGATGTTATTCTGAACAGAATCCATATGGAAGAAGATGCTGGTAAAAGTATTCACGATTTAGACGATGTGTATTCGTTAATAGACTTGAACAGGGCAGGAATACCTTTATTAGAAGTAGTATCTGAACCTGTTTTACAGTCGGGCGAAGAAGCTGCAGTTTATTTCTCCGAATTGCGAAAACTGGTACGCTATCTGGGGATTTGTGACGGTAATCTGGAAGAGGGCTCCATGAGATGCGATGCAAATATTTCTGTGCGATTGAAAGGTGAGCAACAGTTGGGAAAGAGATGCGAGGTTAAAAACTTAAATTCAGTAAAAAACCTTCAAAAAGCAATTGATTACGAAATATTAAGGCAGATTTCTGTTATAGAAGCTGGCGGCGTAATAGAACAAAACACCTTAAACTTTGATGCAGCAACCGGATTAACCAGTCCGCTTCGAACAAAGGAAATGGCTAATGATTACCGTTATTTTCCAGAACCAGATTTATTGCCTTTGGTAATTACCGAAGATTATATCAGTGCAGTAAAAAAATCTATGCCGGCGCTGCCAAACGAGTTGTTCGAACTGTTTACTACAGAATTTCAGCTTCCCGAGTACGATGCAAAGGTACTTACTTCTGAACGCGAAACGGCGGAATATTTTTTGTCTACAGTAAAATATACTAAAAATTACAAAGCTGCTTCTAACTGGATAATGGGAACAATCAGGTCCTATCTGAATGATAAGGGTATTAATTTCGATGAATTTACGGTGGATTCTGAGCAGATAGCAGCAATCATAAACTTAATAGACGAGGGGAGTTTAAATAATTCGCAAGCAAAAGAAACTTTGTTTGTATATCTGACAAAGTACCCGCAAAAGTCTGTATGCGAGTTGATTTTGGAGTTAAACCTGTCAATTGACAAAGATAATACACAATTAGAAGAATATGTTGATTCTGTTTTAAGTATATTTGCTGATAAGGTCAAACAATACCATAATGGTAAGAAAGGCGTTTTAGGTTTATTTATGGGAGAAATCATGAAGGTTTCTAAAGGTAAGATAGATCCAAAACAAGCCAATAAGATCTTATTGGAGAAAATAGACAGATTAAAATAATGAAGAAACGTATCTTAGGAGTATTATGTGTATTGGGTTTAGCGGCCGTAGTATCATGTAAAAACAGCGAGGAATTTGTAATTAAAGGCCAGATTGAAAATGTAGTTCAGGCGAGCAATAAAGTATTTCTGCTATATGCAGATAGCCTTGGACAAATGGTTACAATAGATTCAACCTTGCTTAACGAAGATAGAAAGTTCGTGCTAAAGGGTAAATCCCCCGATCCTGAATTTTATCAGCTTTATATTGGCGACCGCTCTTATATGCTTATCGCAGAGAATGGAGATGAAATAAACTTCAAAGCGGATATGGCAGACCACAGTGGATCTTACGAGATTGAAGGTTCCAGAGAGGCAGAGAAGATTACAGAGTTTAACAAAATTACTTCCGATTTTACTAAGAAAACTGGTGAACTTGCCGAAAAATATTCTAAGTTAATCGTAGATAAAGCAGATAAGAAAGACTCCATTATTGCAGATTATCATTCAAAAGCAGCGGTAATTACCAAACCGTTTCTTGAGCAGGCTTATAATTTCATAGATAAGAATAAATCTTCTTTAACTGCCTTCTTCGCTGCAAATGTAATTATGGGGACAGACCCCGTATCTTATGAAGACAAGATTATTGCCTATAGTAAAGAAGCTGCAGAAAACTTTCCGGAAAACAAAATGATTCAGGCTTTTGCAAAGCAGATGGCTGGTATGGAAAATTTAGCCGTGGGTAAAGTAGCGCCAGATTTTACAGCAAATACTCCCGATGGAAAAGCCATGAAGCTCTCGGATTTAAGAGGCAAATATGTGCTTTTAGATTTTTGGGCCAGTTGGTGTGGGCCATGTCGTCAGGAAAACCCGCATATTGTAAAAACTTACGAAAAATATAAAGGAAAAAATTTCACCGTACTTGGTTTCTCTCTGGACAACGACGCCAGTAAATGGAAAGAGGCTATTCAGGCAGATAAATTGAACTGGTCTCACGTTTCGGAATTAAAACAATGGGACGCAGAAACGGCAAGGCTTTATAATATTAATGCTATCCCTGCTTCTTTTCTGTTAGACCCTCAGGGTAAAATAATCGCGAAAAATCTAAGAGGCGATGATTTACAGAAATTTTTAGAAAAAACGCTTTAAGTAAAATAAATGTTAATGTTAAGGAATTGAAATATTTCATAATTTCTTAACATTGCATTAACTTACAGTAGAGGTTAAGCTTATATATTCGCTACAGATAAAATACCAGATATGAGTGCTAACAAGCAAAAGATTTTAATTGTAGATGATGAACCAGATATTCTTGAGCTGATAGAATACAATTTAAAAAAAGAAGGTTACCAGGTTTTTACTGCCACTAACGGGCAGGATGCCATTACCGAAGCCAGAAAGACCAATCCGGATTTGATTATCTTAGATGTGATGATGCCTAAGATGGATGGTATTGAAGCATGCAGAATTATGAGAGGCATGCCGGAGTTTAAAAGTACCTTTATGGTGTTTTTAACCGCCAGAATAGAAGAATATTCCGAAATTGCAGGTTTTAATGTAGGTGCAGATGATTACATTCCTAAGCCCATAAAACCAAGAGCCCTGGTAAGCCGTATTAACGCTATTCTGAGAAGAAACTTGCAGAATGAAGAAGAAAGCCTTACCAATAAAATAGAGATAGCAGATTTAGTAATAGACAGAGATGCTTTTTTAGTGTTCAAGAACGGCGAAAAAATAGTATTGGCAAAAAAGGAGTTTGAATTGCTTTATCTTCTGGCTTCTAAACCAGGAAAAGTCTATACAAGGGAAGTTATACTTAGAAACATTTGGGAAGACTCTGTAGTAGTTACCAATAGAACTATAGACGTTCATATAAGAAAACTGAGAGAAAAATTGAAGGACAACTATGTAACTACTGTTAAAGGAGTAGGCTACAAGTTTGAAGCTAATAGCTGATATGATTTTAAAACCCACCGTAAATGGTGGGTTTTCTGTTAAATGTAAATCAGACTTTACGAATATTTTAGAAAACCAATATTACAATACCGAAGGATTGTAATATTGGTTTCATTAACTTAAACAAGGTCAGATTCTTGTACTTTCATCCTTAGCTTTTCACCGGCTTTAACCATATTTATTAATGCCTGTTTTGTCTCGGGCCATTTTCTGGTTTTTAAACCACAGTCCGGATTAATCCAGATATTTCTTGCAGGCAATAAGACAACTGCTTTTTCTAAAAGGGTTACCATTTCGTCTATTGTGGGTATTCTGGGTGAATGAATATCATAAACACCGGGTCCAATTTCATTAGGATATTTAAAGTCTGAGAAAGCAGATAATAACTCCATGTCAGACCTGGATGTTTCTATCGTGATCACATCGGCATCCATTGCAGCGATATGTTTAATGATGTCGTTAAATTCGCTGTAGCACATATGTGTATGGATCTGCGTTTCATCTCTTACTCCGCTTGCCGAAATTCTAAAGGCTTTGATAGCCCAGTCTAAATAAGCATTCCAATTTTTCTTGCGCAAAGGCAGTCCTTCGCGAATTGCAGGCTCGTCTATCTGGATAATCTTAATTCCAGCGTCTTCCAGTGCAATTACTTCGTCTCTAATAGCCAGAGCAATCTGATTTGTTGTTTCACTTCTGGGCTGATCGTCTCTAACGAAAGACCATTGCAAAATAGTAACAGGACCAGTTAGCATACCTTTCATTAGTTTTTCTGTTTGTTGCTGGGCAAATGCAGTCCACTTAACGGTCATGTCTTCAGGCCGGCTGATATCACCGTAAATAACAGGTGGCTTTACGCAACGGCTGCCATAGCTTTGTACCCATCCGTTTTTGCTGAATAAAAAGCCCTCTAAGCGTTCTCCAAAATATTCAACCATGTCATTACGCTCAAATTCGCCATGAACGAGAACATCAATTCCTGTTTCTTCCTGCCATTTGATAGCTTCGATTGTTTCTTTGGCAATTTCTTTGTCGTATTGCTCTTGTTTAATGTGGCCTTTCTTAAAACCGGCCCGTAATTTTCTGATTTCATCTGTTTGCGGAAACGAACCAATTGTTGTTGTTGGAAATAAAGGCAAATTAAAGGCTTCCTGCTGTATTTTTTGTCTTCTTGCAAAGCTACTCTTCCTTTGCGCATCATTTTCAGTAATGGCAGCTGTACGTTGCTTGATTGCTGGTTTATGTATTTTAGAAGAGTTTCCTCTGTCGCTTATAGCTTCCTGATTTTTTGCCAATAAATCTGTATTTCCTTCCGTAATTTCTGCCAGCTCTGCAATTTCTACTAATTTCTCCTGTGCATAAGCCATCCAGTTTCTGATTTCCGGATCTATCTCTGTTTCCAGGCTTAAGTCTATAGGAACATGCAGCAGGGAAGAGGAAGCTGCTATGAATATTCTGTCTTTTCCTATTCTTTCGGTAGCTCTATTAATTAAGTCCAAAGACTTTTGGTAATCATTTTTCCAGATGTTCCTTCCATCTATAACACCTAACGAAAGCGATTGATTGTCTTTAAGCACATCCAAGACAGCATCTAATTGCTGAGGGGCTCTAACCAGATCGATATGAAGTGCATCCACAGGAAGAGATGTTGCTAATAAAGCGTTTTCTTCTAAACCATCAAAATAAGTAGTCAATAAGAATTTTAAGCCTTTTGTCTTTCTTTTTAAAAAGCTATAAGCTTTTGTATACGCTAGTTGCTCTTGCTCTGCTAAATCTAAAGCCAGAAATGGTTCGTCAAACTGAATCCATTCGGCGCCAAGAGCAGATAATTGGTTTAATACGTCTGCATAAACTGGTAGAATATCAGATAGATAATCTAATCTGTTAACACCTTCTTCTTTCTCTTTACCTAAAAGGAGGTAGGTTACAGGTCCGATGATTACTGTTTTGGGAGTTTTGTTAAGAACACGGTAAGCTTCTGTAAAATCGTTTACTATTTTGTTAGAGAATATTCTGAATTTTTGGTTTTTATAAAACTCAGGGACAATGTAATGATAATTGGTATCAAACCATTTTGTCATTTCCATGGCTTTGATGTCCAAACCGTCTTTCTGGTAACCTCTTGCCATGGCGAAATACAAATCCAGTTCTGTATTTTCACGGTTTTCCACTACTACAGGATTGTATCTGAAAGGGATATTTCCTAAAGTTAGCGTCATATCCAGCACCTGATCATAAAAGCTAAAGTCGTTACATGGAATAAGATCTATTCCTGCTTTTTTCTGTTCCAGCCAGTTTTGTTCTTTGATTTTGTTGGCAGCCTGAAATAGTTCCTGTCTGTTTATTTTTCCTGACCAGTACTGTTCATTAGCTTTTTTTAATTCTCTGTTGACACCAATACGCGGGTATCCAAGATTGTTCTTTTGCATAATTTTTTAACTTGTTAAACATTAGATTAATGTTCTGTTAGTTATTAAATATGCTCTGTTGGGGAAAAGGTATAAAAAGGGTACAGCAAGGACATTAATCAATCCCTGATTTATAAAAATACCCTGATTATTACTTCAGACCGCGAAAGCATAAATCTTATCATAAGTAGCAAGTCTCCTGGCTGGTAACATTGCAACCGTCCTTCTCATCCCTTTTGGGACAATGGACAAACTTGGGTTGCAACTGGGAAGTTACTTACAGTTGCGCGACAGCTCGTGATTTTCACACGATTCCTTTTTAAGGGCAATCTTCATTGCCCACTATTTATGAGGATTAATAATATCTACAAGAACGATTCTGTAAAGATAGGTAATAAAAAAAGAAAATAGTGTTTCAAAAGTCAAAAAGCAGGTTTATTGTGGTTATTTTGAGTAGGTTAATTTGTACTGTTTTACTATAAACCACTTCACCCCTGAGCGCAGTAGAAGGGTTTTTGTGTTGATGGCTACTTACTTTTAATATTTCCATTCATTTTTTGCAAAGCTGTTCCTACATATTGTTCTCGCCCTTTCCCGAAGGGACTCCTTTGGAGTAGGGAGAGATGCCCAAAGGGCAGAGAGGGTATTGGTTATTACTTTTAATTTTTCTTACGCACAGGGCTTTTCGTCCTCAGTAGCCGGACGGGCCTAGTTACTTTTTCCAGCAGCTGAAAAAGTAACCAAAAAAGCCGCGGCTGCAAGATTTGCTAAAAACCAAACTCCGTTCGCTGAACAAAATGAACTCGCTACGCTCAGACAGCATTTTGTTCCGGGCGCTCACATGCATTGGTTTTCTTAACGCAAATCGTTATGAGGCCGGGGTTCGTTCTTAGGAATGGTCTGTGGGGTGATTTGCAATGTTTATTATAAACCACGTCATCCTGAGCGCAGTCGAAGGATTTCCGTGTTAATGGTTGCTGCCGTTAATACTTTTATTCATTAATCTTTCCATTTATTTTTGCAAAGCTGTTCCTACATATTGTTCTCGCCCTTTCCCGAAGGGACTCCTTTGGAGTAGGGAGAGATGCCCAAAGGGCAGAGGGTATTGGTTATTACTTTTAATTTTTCTTACGCACAGGGCTTTTCGTCCTCAGTAGCCGGACGGGCCTAGTTACTTTTCCAGCAGCTGAAAAAGTAACCAAACCTACCTCGCCGGCAGGCAGGAAAGCCGTCATCAATCCCGCTTGTGACTTTCGCTCAACCTACCGCACTTAAAAAAACAGTTAGCGCTTTATTTTTACTGGCAGTATTTTATTAAGCGTATTTGCAACTTCGAACGCAAAACCCACTTCGAGCCAAAGGCTTCCCTTCGGGACTATGAGGCTTGTTAGTGCTTTATGACTATTGGTGCACTGTTTTTTTATTTTTTCCGGCACTAAGGATTGAAGAATGTGCTTCGGTACATGTAGTGCTAATTTGTACGTCCGTATTTGTGCTGTACCATCGGATGTTTTTATACTGCTATGTTTATTAATCCTTCTCTTGGGAGAGAAGGTGCCCAAGGGTGGATGAGGGCGCATTTAGAATTAATCTTTAATTTTTTCTTGAGCTCAAAAGCTTTCCATCCTCAGTAGTCTGTCCGGAGCTCGCTTCGCATAGGGATCAAGTTAACGGAGAGACCATTCATTTCGTCATGCTGAGTGCAACGAAGCATCCCATTATAAAAGTAACATGCTGTACCATTGTTTATTTGTCCTTCTCCTGGGGGAGAAGGTGCCCAGAGGGCGGATGAGGGTGTTGATGATTAACCTTCAATTTATAATAAACAAAATCTCCGTCTGAAATACTTCTGACGGAGATTTTGCTCGTTACAGTCTGAATAACACAGTAACTTTTTATAAAGTTTCTTCTTTTATATAATTGTAAGAAGCGTTTACCAAAGTTTCTCAGGATATATACCTGCTTCTATCAATTTATTGATGTTGTCCTGAACAATAGGTTTGTCTTCTTTAAAGGTTACACCAAACCATTTCTCGTCTGTAGGAATAACTTTGAAAGAACCAATACCATTTTCTACAATATTATCTGCCACAGAAGGAATATAAAATTCTGCTTTCGGTTTGTCTGCATTTTTTTTGGCGAAATCTACAAACATATTTTCAATGATAGGAAATACTTCCGGAGTAAAACCCCAAAAATTCATAGATACCGGATTATCATGAGATAGTTGGAAGCGTTCTCCATTCTCTTCATAAAAAACCTCACCATTTTCACCAAAAACTTTTGTTCTTTCTGTTATTTCCGTCAAGAACTGATTTTCATCGGTTTTGCAAACACCCCGGGAAACTGATCCGTTTTCTGATAAAGTATTACCTACTTTAAAACCAACAATAGCATATTGGTTTTCCTGAGCTTCGTGGTTTAAAAAATCTGCAATTTTCTGAAAAGCATCATGACCATAAAAATCATCAGCATTTATCACACAAAAAGGTTCTTTAATGCTGTTTTTCGCTTCTAAAACAGCATGTCCGGTACCCCATGGTTTTTCTCTGTAAATTTCTTCGTCAATCCCGTATTTGCTTAAATTAAAGTCCTGAAACACATAGCCTGTTTTTATTTTGCCATTTAATTTGGCGTCGAAAATAGCTTTGAAATTATCTTTAAATTCTTCTTTAATGATAAAAACTACTTTTCCAAACCCAGCTCTGATAGCGTCATATATAGAATAATCGATAATAGTTTCTCCGTTTGGTCCAAAGCCGTCAATTTGCTTCATGCTGCCATAACGGCTTGCCATGCCTGCGGCTAAGATCAAAAGTGTTGGTTTCTTCATTTATATTTTTTATAAATATGTATTAGCTTATAACGTAATACAGTAGATGGTTAAAATTTGCCCCAAAAGTAATGAAAAAAAATCCAATTAAAAGCCGAAAAAAGAGCCTGACTTTTTACTCGTTTTTTTGCCTGTAATCATACCAAATAAGCCCCTTACAATCTCACGGCCAATCTGTCTGGTAATGGTAGCATTCATCACTTTTTCGAATGTACTTTTCTCCACTCTGCCGTTACTCCTGGGGGCATTAGATTGTTTTTCGACTTCTTCAGCTGCTGCCGCAGCCTGGTCTGCTTTTAGTTTCTCGTCAATCTTTTGACTTAAAATTTCATATGCGCTGATTGGGTCTATAACCTCCTGATATTTTTTATATAGGTCTGAAGATTGCATTAAAGCTCTGCATTCTGCTTCAGGCATTGGCCCCATAACAGCTGTCGGCGGAATAAGATGTACTGCAGCTACTTCTGTAGGAATACCTTTGTCATTAAGTACAGTGATTAACGCTTCACCGGTACCCAAACTGGTTAAGACTTTGTCTATCTGGTAAAAGTCGGAAGCAGGGTAAGTCTTTACTGTTTTTCTTAATGCATCGACATCATTTGGGGTAAAAGCTCTTAGAGCATGTTGTACTCGGTTTCCCAGTTGACCCAAAACAGACTCCGGAACATCCGTTGCAGCCTGGGTACAAAAGAAAACTCCAATTCCTTTAGACCTGATTAAACGAATAACCTGTTCTATCTGTTCCAGGAATGCTTTGCTGGAGTTTTTGAATAACAAATGGGCCTCGTCGAAGAAGAAAACTAATTTTGGCTTATCTACATCTCCAACTTCTGGCATGCTATAAAAAATTTCGGCCAGCAGACTCAATAAAAAAGTAGAATATAAAGATGGTTGATCCTGAACGTCGGAAATATTTAATAGACTAATTAGTCCCTTTCCGTCCACTTTCTGAAACAGGTCTTCAATATCGAATGATTTCTCTCCGAATAACTGAGACAATCCCATCTGTTCTAATGCTACTATTTTTCTTAAAATAGTACCGGAAGTAGCTGAAGATATTTTTCCATAGGTGTCCTTAATTTCCTGAGCACCATTTCCTTCAGACAAATAACTTAGCAGTTTTTTTAGATCGTTAAAATCTACCAAAGCCATTTTATGATCGTCTGCATATTTGAAGATTGCAGATAAAACACCTGTTTGTGTATCGTTTAAATCCAGAATTTTACCGAGTAAAATTGGGCCAAATTCGGATATAGTTGCTCTCATTTGGGCGCCAAGCTTGCCAGATAGAGAATAGAGTTCTACAGGAAATCCTGTAGGCGTGAAAGCTATATTTAAGGCTTTTACACGCTCTTCGATATGTGAATTTGAAATTCCGGGTTGATTTAGGCCAGAGAGATCGCCTTTCACATCCAGCATAAACACAGGTACTCCTGCATTAGAAAGCTGTTCTGCTATTAATTGCAGTGTTCTTGTTTTTCCGGTTCCTGTAGCTCCGGCAATTAAACCATGCCTGTTCATCATCTTCAATGCCAGATTAACTTTTGCATCTGCACAGATGTTACCATCTAACATACCGGCACCCAGATAAATAAACTCCCCTTTAGGGCTGTAAGATTTTTGAATTCTATCTATGAAATCTTGTTGACTTGCCATGTTATAGTCTTTTAGGTAAATATAAAATTTTCTATTTTCTTATAAAGCTTTTTATCCAGTTATTCATTTCCCAAAACATATGCAGTACAGATTCCCGGGATTGGAAAAGATGTGCTTCGTTTGGAAATAATACCAGTTTAGATGGAATGGCATTGGCTTTTAATGCAGAAAAATACCTAATGCTTTGTGCTGGCTGAGTCTCATAATACTCGTCTTCATTACCATGGAGTAGTAAAATTGGTGTTCTCAGACGATCTGCCAGATTAAAAGGTGACGCATTTTTATAAAAATTTCCGGCTTCCCAATAAGTTCTTTCTTCCTGTTTGAATCCGAAAGGTGTAAGGAAGGTGTCATAGAAACCATTTAAGCCAATTCCGGTAGCGAAATAACCTTTATAGTGCGTTAGCATATTAGCTGTCATGAAAGCGCCATAACCTTGTCCGCCAAGAACAAGCCGGTTTCTATCTGCAATCTGCAATCTGGCCATTTCGTCTATAGCGGCAACGGCATTTTGTTTTAATTGCTCCAGAAAAGTGTCATTAGGCATATCGTTACTTTCACCTACAATAGGCATATCCATTTCTAGCACAGCGTAACCCTGAGTTACCCAATAAACAGGCGAATTCCCTGTTAAATCTGGCGATCGGAAAGGGGAGTCTTTCACTGTTGCAGCGGCTACGGGTGTTTTATATTCTTTTGGATAAGACCAAACAATAACAGGAATTCTACCTTTATCTATGCCATAATCTTTCGGTAAATAGATGGTAGAAGAAAGTTTTAGACCATCCATTCGTTTGTAATTTAATATGCGTTTGGTAACTCCGTTAAGTGGAAGATAAGGATTCGTGAAAGAAGTCACCTGATACTCTTTCTTGGATTTTATATTTTGATAAAAATAGTCCGCCGGCTGCAGAAAAGATTCTCTGGAAAAAACGAGTTTACCATTGTTATAATGTACAGGTTTTTCGTAATAAGGAGCCTTGGAACGGAAAAGTGTATCGGTTATTTTGGTTTTAACGTTAAATTTCAATAAAAAGGGTCTGTCTCCATTAACAGAGGCCCCATCAGAAATACTAAAAATATTAACATTGCTAGGGTCTAATCTTCTGAATTGATTGGCTTCGAGCAATAAAACATCTTTATTATATTCATTTTTAGTTGTTAAGAAATACCCGGGATCAGAATACCGGTCTTCATAATATCTATCCCATAAATTAACCCGATAAGAGCTATTTGCCGGTTTGATAAAAACTCTTCTTTCTGTTCTTGTTTTCCACCATCTTTCAGTAACAATAGCTATATGATCGTCTCCCCAAACAATAGATTTAAAGCGTAAATAGCAGTCTGCCAATTTATCTGGTTTTTTGTCATCCATATCCTGTGTATAGATAATATCGCGGACAGCTACTCTAAAATTTGGGTTTCCTTCGTCTTGGGCCTCTACCCAAACGTAAGTCTGCGGTTTGTCATGTCTCCATTGAAATGCTCTTTTTGCTGTTATTACAGCATCAAAACCGATAGGTAGATTATCTTGTACAGGTGTTTTGGAAAGATTTCTGTCCAGTTTGCCCTGTTTATTATAAATATCGGTGCTGAAAGGAAATTTATCTAATGGTACCGTATAAGGGTAGGGTTTTTCCAGGGTGGAAGTCATCACAAAATTGCCGTCTGGCGAAAAATCAAAATCTTTATAAATAGCAGGTGAAGCAAAGTTTTCAATATCTCCGTTTAGATAAATGGTTTTTAGCTGAGCAGTAAAATACTGATCCAATAGATCTTCGTCTGCAGTACTATTCAGCAAGTCCAGGTATAATTTGGCAGATAAAGCTTTCTCTCGACTTTCTAAACTAATGGGAGAAACTATATTGGAATGGTTATTCGGTTGACGGTTTACCTTAAACTTTGCAAGAATTGACTGATTATCCGGAGCCCATTGGTATACCCTGCCCAAGGTATTATTTAGTGTTAAATCGGATATTCGTTTAGCATTATAAGTGACCAAAGAGGCTGTCCAAAGTTCTAGTCCATCATTTCCGTCCAGACAAAAAGCAATTATTGTTTGATCCGGAGAAAAAGTAACGTTAGAGATTTTATAGGAATCAGGCAAACCGGATAATCTGATTTCTTCATTATACTCCAGGTTTTTTATACTGATGGAGGTATAGAACTTATGCTTAAGATTATAACTTTTGCCGTCAAGCCTTTCGCCAGCCAGTTTAACAGCCGGTACTCTGATCTCTGAAATGGGTACAAGCTTATTTTTTTCCAATACAATCATATAATCACCGGAATTATTGAGAATAACTTCTCTGTGGATTGCATTATCAATTAAATCTTGAATTTCCTGTGCCGGTTTTTGATACCCTCCGGCAGAGTCCTGTGCTAGTGAAGATAGAGTGCTTATTGAAAGTACAAAAGCCGGAATGCATAACATTCCGGCGATTTTAGAGATTGCTTTTAGCATCGCTATAATGAAAGTTTTATGCAGTTTATTTGATATATCTGAAGTCTTGTCCGTTCTTGATATTCAGCAAAGATTCATATATTAAACGTATAACATTGTCCACATCGTCTTTATGGATCATTTCAACTGTCGTATGCATATATCTGAGCGGTAATGAAATTAGGGCAGATACTACACCGTCATTAGAATACGCAAAAGCATCTGTATCTGTTCCGGTAGAACGTGAGGATGCTTGTCTCTGGAAAGGGATATTGTTTTCCTGTGCTGTTTCTACCAATAATTTATTCAGGTTATTATGAACTGCCGGAGCGTAAGAAACTACAGGTCCTTTGCCACAAGCTAAATCTCCCTGAGTAATCTTATTAATCATAGGTGTAGTGGTATCATGGGTAACATCTGTAACAATAGCCACGTTTGGTTTAATACGATGGGCAATCATTTCTGCTCCACGTAAACCAATTTCTTCCTGAACAGCGTTAACAATGTACAATCCAAAGGGAAGTTTTTGTTTGTTTTCATGAAGTAAACGAGCAACTTCCGCAATCATGAATCCGCCAGCTCTGTTATCCAAAGCTCTGCCTACGTAGTAACGATCGTTTAAGACCATAAATTCGTCTTCATATGTGATTACGCAACCAACGTGGATTCCCAGGGCTTCAACTTCTTCTTTAGAAGTACAACCACAGTCTAAAAATATATTTTTTAGTTGTGGCGTTTCTTCTTTCTCGCCTCCATGTCGTGTGTGAATAGCCGGCCAACCGAAAACAGCTTTTACAATTCCCTTGTCTGTATGAATATTTACTCGTTTAGAAGGAGCTATCTGATGATCTGAACCTCCGTTTCTGATAACATAGATTAAGCCATCAGAGGTAATATAATTTACAAACCATGAGATTTCATCGGCATGAGCCTCGATAACTACCTTATATTCAGCTTTTGGATTAATAATTCCAACTGCAGTTCCGTAATTGTCAACGTAATGTTCGTCTATGTAAGGTTTAATATAATCTAACCACAGTTTTTGTCCGGTATACTCGAACCCTGTAGGAGAGGGATTATTGATGTAAGATTCAAAAAACTTTAAAGATTTCTCTGTTACAATTTGTTGTTTATCCTTTGCTTTCTTCTTTGTCATGTTTACACTATAAATTTATCCAATATCGATAGGTAGCTGATTGGAAAGTAAAGCTATCAAATTTCTTTTTCTATGGTCATAAAATTGATTCCGTTTTTTGTAAAAGTTTTGCCATTTGGAACGAAACCAAATTTTTTATAGAAATACAGGGCAGATGCTCTGGCATTACACCAAATTGCTGTCTTTTCTAAAGATTTTGCGTGGTTAAGAATGTACTCCATAAGCTGAGAGCCAATTTTCTTGTTTTGAAATTCTCCTCTTACAGAGAATTTTCTGAATAATAGTTTATCGCCATCTTCGTACACAGAAACAACTCCGGCAAGTTTATTGTCTGTAAAAGCTCCAAAATGAGTACCTATAAAATCGTCCTCTAATTTTACAGCTTCTATACCCAAATCAGGGTAAAGCACTTCATGTCTAACAGTCCAGACTAATTCTGGTGTTATTTGCTCTATATTTAAGTTTGTCTCCATGTACAGGTTATATATTCTATTGATTACACAAATATGTGCTTTGTTGTTTTAAAAAAATAATGCATTTACATAAATTACGTGAATATGAATATTGAGTTTAGTTTTTTGAACTAAAGCATGATTATAATTTTAATATCAAACCAGAGTAAGAGATTGAAAATCCGATTTTATCGAACAGGATAACGATTTTTTAATTATTATTGTAACTCCATTCGGGATGTAGCGTAGCCCGGTATCGCGCCAGCATGGGGTGCTGGAGGTCGTCGGTTCAAATCCGGCCATCCCGACTAAGAGAAAGCCTTTAACATTATGTTGAGGGCTTTTTTGTTTTTGGAAAGCGGTGGAAGGAAAGTAGATTAGTGGGTTTTTAATAAAATGTTTACACCTTTGACGAACTAAAATGAATTTTTATTATAACAACGCATAACGAAGTTATAGGTAGGATTATCAATATTTTAAATACTACAGTCTCTCTGCCGAGGGTTATCAAGTTTGAGAATTATGTTAACATTTTTAATAACGACTTTAGCAACAATGGCTTTCGGAAACGCCGAGCCAAAGCGAAATATATCTTACTTTTTGCCAAAAGGATATGTGATTTCAGCGAAAATAAATGGCGACCTAAATAGGGACGGACTTGAAGATTGTGTTTTTATCATTAAAGCAACGGATAAAAGCAAGATAGTAACGGATGAAGACCGTGGAAAACCAGACAGTAATCGAAGAGGAATTATGATTTTGTTCAACAGAAAAGATCATTATGAACTGGCTGTAAAAAATTATGATTGTTTCTCTTCTGAAAATGAAGACGGAGGTATTTATTTTGCTCCTGAACTATCTGTTAAAATACAAAGAGGGAATTTGTATATCCATTATGGACACGGCAGATATGGTTATTGGCAGTATACTTTTAGGTTTCAAAATTCGTATTTCGATTTAATTGGTTATGATGAAAGCAATGGCGGAGTGGTAATCAACAGCGAAATGAGCATTAACTTTTTAACAAAAAAACAACAGGTTAAAGTGAATACAAATGAAAATGCTAAAGGTAGCGATGAAGTATTTAAAGAAACATGGAAAAACATAAATATAACTAGACTCATCAAATTATCAGAAATTAAAAATTTTGACGAACTTGATATGAGCTTATATTAAATGAAAGAATAAGAGCAACAGTGTTTGAATTGAAGAACTGAGGTATTGAAAATACCTGAATTGAAATTGGACTCATTTATATAGGCATATGGATGGATTGGGTTAATTGCATTATATAAGTTCATTCTAATGCCATGAAACTAACCAAATACAATAATGAAGAGGATATTTAAAATAATTGGGCTTGCTGTTCTAGTTCTTGTAATGGGTACGGTTGCTTATTATTTGTATCTGACAGACTTTGGCCGCAAAAATATTTTATCAAAAGAACCAAGACGACCAAAGCTTGAAATTCCTGTGACCTACAATGTTGGTTGGTGGTCTAGCCAGGAAGCACTTTCCATTGATAGCCTAAATATAGAAATTGTTGAAAGCAAACTAAATCTGTTCAATAGTAAGTCGTTAATTTCATACAGAGTTAGCGGGAAATTAACTTACGAAGGACATTGGAAAGCAATAATTGACGAAGTCCATATTTCCGAGCGTATAAATTTTGACACAACCTTGAACTGTGACAGAATTATAGAAATCACACCCGTTATTGACGATATAAAAGATGAGAAAGCAAACGGAGGCATTGATAGATTCGAATTTAAGAATGAGCATACGATTGTTTCCAATCATTGGGGAATAAATCGAATTAAATTTATTTGTGGGCAAAAAGAGCAAACCATCGAATTACGACAAAGCAAATAAATACACTGTAAAAATTGGGAAAGAAAATGAGTAATAATTCATTGACTCTTTATTATTCGTTCCACAAATTCTGAAACAGTATGACAAAGAAAAAGTGGATGATAAAAAAAATTATAGTATCAATCTGGATAACCATTGGAATAACTTTTATGTTTTGACTATTCTATTCTTATCAATCGCACAGTGTAGACAAGAGATTTCTCCAAAATAGTAGTAAAGTAAATATTGACATAAACAAAGATTTCTACTTATTTACTCCAACTAAAGAATTTAAAAACATATTTATCTTTTATCCCGGTGCAATGGTTGATCCTAAAGCTTATGTACCTCTTTGTAGAAATATTGCGGAAAATGATATAAAAGTTTATTTGATAAAAATGCCTTGGAGACTTGCGTCAATAGGCTATAACAAACCAAATGAATTAAATCTGTTTAACGATATAACAAAGACTTATATTCTTTCCGGACATTCTCAAGGAGCAAAAATGGCAGCACAATTCGTATATGAGAATCCTGATTTGGTAGACAAGCTTATATTAATTGGAACTTCGCACCCTAGAGATATATCACTCGCCAATATTAGAATTCCAGTCTTAAAAATATATGGTTCAAAAGACGGTGTAGCAGATGAAAAATCAATATTGGCAAATAAATTTAAACTATCCGAAACGACAAAATTCGTAAGGATAGAAGGAGCCAACCATTCCCAATTTGGCTATTACGGTTTTCAATTAGGAGATAACAAGGCTGATATTAAAAGAGAACGACAACAAGTCGAGACATTAAAAAGTATGGTAGAGTTTATAAATGAGTAATTAATTGCACACGGCTAGCAGGAATCCTTAAAGTTTAACCTTAGTTGGAAATTCTCATCCAAGTTGGCCCCACTTCATTCCTTTTCAATGGCGGAGCCAATATGTTACTCTTAAGAGGACTATTGGCATTGTAATGATATATGCTATCTGCTCCCAGAGTTAGAAGAGGATCTTTTATCGATATTCCAGGTATATTTTCAAGGCCATTTGAATTTCCATTAAAAAATAAATTACCTTCATAAATAATTTTTCCTTTGGGTTTGTCTAAGATCTCAATAAGAGGGGTAACAGTGTTATTCCCAACAATTACATTTTTTTTGTAAGTGATATTCTCTACAGGTACAGTCATTTCGGTACCGGGTTTATCGTATACTTGTCCTATCTGTCCTATAAGTATATTTTTATCATTATCAACAAGTGTATTGTTTTCAATCAAAATATTTTTCGTGGGATAATAGCTTCCTTTACCCTGATAATTATTAGCGTCTCCTTCATACAAAACAATAGCAGGTTTTCCTTTTCTTCGTGTGCCCTGTATGTAATTATTACGAATAATATGGTTCTCGCCAATAACTAAAATTCCTCCAGTATAATTGTCTCGTAAACCTGGAAGAATGTAGTTTCCCTCTATCAAATTATTGTCTCCATGTCTTAAACAAATGCTCCCTGAAGCCTTAATAAATGTATTTCCACGGATAATATTTCCACTTGATTTGATATTTATGATTTTTCCAATACCCAGCATATTTTCGAATATATTTGATTCAACGGTGGTAACCGAAGAGGATAAAGCTTGAGTTCCGTCCCCGATACGGATGGCTATTGCACCACCGTTACCAATGCTTGGGATATCTTTAAAATGATTGTGATCTATCCTATGATAATCAGCTTCAGGAGTTGAGCGCCAAACAATCATGAGTACACTTTTACTAACTTTTCCTTCAAATAAACTATGATCTACCCGATTGTGTTTACCATAAAAACCCACCCAGGTATCAGTCCCATCTTCTTTGTTAAATCTTGATACCGAGATGTTGGTAATACGACAATGGTTTGCCGGAATCTTACCATCTTTAAATTCTATCAAATGAAAATTACGGGAGGAATGACCGTTTTTGAAATTAAGTCCGTCTACTATTAAATACTCTCCCGAGAGGCGCAGAGACGATGAGCCCGAAATGATTACCTGCCCAGCTGTTTCTGCTTTTAAAGTTATAGGCCTGTTTTCAGACCCAACACCCTTAAATACAATATCGATGTTGTTCCAAATACCATTTTTCATAGTTATAATATCTCCCGGAACAGATTTACCAATCGCACTGGCAAGTTCTGTTTGATTGGTTACAAAATACTTGTTTGATGTAGCCGGTTGCAGCTTAAATGATGATAATACTATTAAAAAGGTAAACGCAAACGGCAATCGTAATGTATAATGCAGGTTTTTCATTTGTTTTAAACTTAATCAATATAGAGTTTAAAAAAGTAAACGTAAGGATGTCAATATAGAAAATGAAAATTAATATTTAATTTTTACCACCAATTTTCTCACCAGGCTGTTTTCTTTAGCTTTAACATTGGGCATATGAGCATCGGCGGGGAAGAAAATGAAGTAATTTTCAGGGTTGGCGTATCTCATATCACCATTTTCATCATTCTTATACAATATGTAATCTTTCTCTTCATCATACGGCTGTGTAATCTCCAGTTTGGGGATATTTCTATTCACACCCATGAGTTCTTCACCTTTAATAAGATATTGGATATCTATATACTTATAATGAGATTCGTATACGCTATCTTCCAGATTTCTGGTAGTGTATTCTGCTATGTTAATAAAAACTTCCTCGTTTAAATCAATTCTACCCAAAGGCAATTCTGGCAGGTCATTTTCGATTAAAAATTTGAATGCTATATCCCAGCGTTCGGGATATTTGGAATAATGTTCTGTTAAATCTTTTAATGAAATGGAGGCATCTGGTTGTGGTTTAAAGCTGGTACTAATACCATTGTGGTCAATCTGCAAATACATATTAATTATATCTAATTTTAACAACTAATTTTCTGGTTTCTTTAATTTCTCCAACTTTTACTGTAGGAATATGTGCTTCTGTAGGGAAGAAAATAAAATAGTTTTCCGGTGTAGCCAAAGCCAGTGGTTTGTTATCATACTGATATAAAGCCACATCTTTTTTAGTATTATACGCTTGTATAACCTTTAATCTGTCATAATTTGGATTCTTACCCATATATTCTTCACCGTCAACCATGTATTGTAAATCTATCCACTGTTCGTGGCGTTCGTATTTACAATCTTTCAAATCTTTAGTTTTACCCTTCGCGTAATTTACATATACATCATCACTTAAATCGTAACGGCCGTATTTCAAAGCTTCAATATTGGTTTCCGCTAAAAATTTAAAGGCCAATTGCCAGCGCTCAGGATACTTTCGGTACTGTTCTTTTAAAACTTTCATGTCAATAGAAGAATCTGCATGTGGTTTAAATTTACTGACAATAGTATTATGCACTATTTTAAAGTTAGGGAGTTCATCGACTTTTACGGTTTTACAGCTAAATACACTAAAAGCGAGTAATAAGACTAGTATATATCGATTTTTGTTCATGTTGTGAATAATAGAAATAGGGAGGCAATATAGTTTTTTAGCAGTTATAATAAATCATCTATTTTCATAAATTCATGTTAATACTTCATGGGATCAGAGGTGAAGCAGAGGTTATTTTGGAGACCGGCTTTAAGGGGGATAAATTTAAAATCGTAAATCAAAAATTTATATCTTTGGAATTATGAATCATTTAATAGCTCCATCTATACTTTCTGCAGACTTTGCGAATCTAAAAAAAGATATTTTAATGCTTAATAATAGTGAAGCCGATTGGATACATGTAGATGTTATGGACGGACTTTTTGTTCCTAATATATCTTTTGGATTTCCGGTTATGGCAGCGGTAAAAAATTATGCGTTGAAACCTTTGGATGTGCATTTAATGATTGTAGATCCCGACAGATATCTTGAAGCTTTTAAAAATGCTGGAGCAAATATAATTACAGTACATTACGAAGCCTGTACACATCTGGACAGAACCATTCACAAAATAAAAGAATTAGGATGTAAAGCAGGGGTAGCTTTAAACCCGCATACACCAGTTGGTTTACTGGAAAATATCATAGAGGAAATAGATATGGTATTAATCATGTCTGTAAACCCTGGTTTTGGTGGACAAAAATTTATTCATAACACTTACAATAAGATCCAAAAACTGAGAGCAATAGCCAATGAAAAAAATCCTGCCCTACTCATTGAAGTCGATGGAGGTGTAAGCAGCCATAATTCTCTGGCTTTGCTAAAAGCAGGAGCTAATGTTTTAGTTGCCGGCAATGCCATTTTTGGTGCAGAAGATCCTGTACATGCCATTTCCGAAATGAAAAAATTAAGTCCGGATCTTTTTCAAGTTTAGTACTTAAATGATCAGACTTCTTATTTCCCTCTTGCTTTTAACGGGATTACAGGTTTTTGGACAACAAACAGCCCGGATTAGTGGTATTGTGAAAGATGTAGAAGGAAATAATCTTAAGGATGTATCGGTATTTATTCAGCATACTAAATTTGTAACCCGAAGTAATGATAAAGGCGAATATAGTCTTTTGGTTCCTGCTGGCAGATACCAACTTAGTTTTAGTTATACCGATTTTAAAATTGTCCATATTGACGTTGCTTTAAAAGAAGGCGAGCACCTCTTCAGAAATGTGATGTTTGATAAAAAAGATAATAATCAACTATTATCAGAAGTAAAAGTTGTAGATCAAAAGGACAGAAAAGAAGGAATAACGTTATTAGACTCCAAAAGTTTCGAACAGTTCCCTAATGCATCACAGAGTTTCGAGGCGATGCTGAAACAGCTTCCGGGAGTTTCTACCAATAACGAATTAAGCTCTCAGTATTCCGTTAGAGGAGGAAATTTTGACGAGAATCTAATTTACATTAACGATATTGAAATTTTTAAACCTTATCTGGTAAGAAACGGCCAGCAAGAAGGATTAAGCTTAATTAATCCTGATTTGGTGAAGCAGGTAAAGTTTTCCGCCGGAGGTTTTTCTCCCCGTTACGGCGATAAAATGTCGTCTGTTTTAGATGTACAATATAAAACAAAAGATTCACTGGCAGTAATATCCAGTTTAGCGACCAATGGATCTTCTATCACAGCATTTATTAAAAATAAGCAACTGAGTCTGGCTCTGGGTTACCGTAATAAAAGAAACCAGTCCGTACTGAAAACACAGCAAGTTGTAGGCTCTTATAACCCAAACTTTCATGATTTTCAAGGAGTTTTGAGTTATCAATTCAATAAAAAGTTTAGTATAAATTTACTCGGTATTTATAATAAAAATGAATTTGGTTTAATTCCGCAATCCAGAGAAACGGTTTTTGGAACCATGTTGGAAACCTACAGATTAAAGGTGGATTACGAGGGACAGGAAAAAGATACTTATGAAAATAAGGTAGCCGCACTGACATTCGACTATAAAATACATCCGGCATTGGGTTTGAAATGGATTAATTCTGTATTTTCTATTAAAGAGCAAGAGCATTTTGATATTTACGGACAATATGTCTTTGAAGAAATAGAATCTGATTATTTAGGTGGTTCTTTTGGACAGGTAAAGGGGAGTCGGGGTTTTGGAGCCTACCATGATTATGGACGAAATGAACTGAAAGCCAACATCTATAGTTCTGAATTGAAAATAAACTATATAAAGGAAAAATCTGTTTGGGAAGGGGGATTTAAAATTCAGCGGGACGAACTGAGAGATAAACTTAATGAATTCAGTTTCTTGGATTCTGCCGGTTATTCATTGCCAAATACAAACGACAATGGATTTGAAGTATCAGATTATAGATATGCTATTAATGCCTTAAATACCAATAGGTTGTTTGGATATATAATGAATGCGGATGATCTTGGAGATAAATGGTCTTATACAGGAGGCATACGTTTTTTTTACAACACCTTCACCAAAGAATTTATTCCCAGTCCGCGTTTAATTTTAACCTATCAGCCTAAAAACGAAAAAGATATTCTATACCGTTTTGCAAGTGGTTTATATGTTCAGTCTCCTTTTTATAGAGAAATGCGCGATCTGGACGGCTCTATAAATCATCAGATTAAATCGCAAAAATCGATACATTTTGTAGGTTCATCCGATTACAAATTTGAAGGCTTGGGTACTCAGCTAAGGTTTTCAACCGAAGTATATTATAAAGTACTTAAAAATCTGGTGCCTTACGAGCTGGAGAATCTAAGAATAAGGTATTTAGCTAATAAAGTTTCAAATGGCTATGCTGCAGGTATGGATTTTTCGCTAAGCGGAGAGTTTATCCGCGATCTTCAATCTTCTTTCAGGTTATCTATTATGAAAACCGAAGAAGATATAGAAGACGATGCTACCGGTTATATTAAAAGACCTACAGACCAGCGTGTCAATTTCTCTGCTTTTTTTCAGGATAGACTATTTAACAGCCCAACTTATAAGGTGCATTTAAATGCTCTTTTTGGTTCAAGATTACCTACATGGCCGCCAAAAACTCAAAATTATAGTTCTAACTTTTATATACCAGCTTACGAGAGGGTAGATATCGGTTTTTCTAAAGATTTGCTTGATCCTGAAAGTGAAAAACGTTTCAAACTTCTGGACAATTATTTTAAGAGCTTTACATTATATGCAGAAGTATTTAACTTGCTGAATATCAATAATACGGTATCTTACTTATGGATAAGCGATGTTAACAATAATCGTTACGCAATTCCTAATTATTTAACATCCAGACAGCTGAATTTTAAGATTATTGCAAAATTTTAAAATAAAATCCTAAAAAGATTTTATTATCTTAAATTTGGACCAGCAAACAAAACTATAACAAAGAAATGAAACATAACTTTGGCGCAGGTCCCTGCATTTTACCTCAAGAAGTATTCAAACAAGCCTCAGAAGCTGTATTAAATTTTAACAACACAGGACTTTCAATTTTAGAAATATCGCATCGCAGTAAAGAATTTATCGCTGTATGTGAAGAAGCTGTTCAGTTAGTTAGAGAATTAATGAATGTACCTGAAGGTTATTCGGTTTTATTCCTGCAGGGAGGTGCCAGTTTACAATTCTTAATGACAGCTATTAACTTATTACCAGAAGGTGGTAAGGCTGCTTATTTAGAAACTGGTGTTTGGGCAAAGAAGGCTATCAAAGAGGCAAAAAACTTTGGCGAAGTAGAGATTGTAGCCAGCTCTAAAGATGCTAACTACAATTTTATACCTAAAGGTTATACTGTTCCGGAAGATGCTGCTTATTTTCATATTACATCTAACAATACTATTTACGGAACAGAGATGTTCGAATTCCCAAAAACGAACGCACCTCTGGTTTGCGATATGTCATCAGACATCATGAGCAGAGAAGTTAATGTGGCAGATTTCGGTTTGATCTATGCAGGTGCTCAGAAAAATATTGGTCCCGCTGGTGCAACGGTAGTTATTGTTAAAAACGATCTTTTAGGTAAAGCAGGAAGAACTATTCCTTCTATGTTAGATTATCAGATCCATATAGATGGAGAGTCTATGTTTAACACTCCTCCTGTATTTTCTATATATGTAGCTATGTTAAATCTGAGATGGTTAAAAGCAAAAGGCGGTGTAGCTGCGATAGAGAAAGAAAACATTGCTAAAGCAGAAGCTTTATACACAGAGATTGACAGAAACCCTTTCTTTAAAGGTACAGCTGCTATCGAAGATCGTTCCAGAATGAATGTTACTTTCGTTATGGAAAATCCGGAATTAGAAAAAGAATTCCTGAAATTGGCAGAAGCCAGAGGTTGTGTAGGAATTAAAGGTCATAGAAGCGTAGGCGGTTTCAGAGCGTCTATTTATAATGCACTTCCTATAAGTGGCATTAATGCTTTAGTAGAGGCAATGCAGGAATTTGAACAAAGCCAAAAATAATTAATCAATAATTTTCGGGTTTAAAGTTTTGAAATTTAAAGCTTTAAACCCGCTTGATCCTAATAATATATATTATGAGAATTTTAGCTAACGATGGAATTGATCCGGTAGGCAAAAAACTATTGGAAGATGCCGGAATAGAAGTTGATACCCAAAATATCCCTCAGGAAGAATTAGCATCAAAATTAAATGCTTACGATGCTATTACAGTAAGAAGCGCCACTAAGGTTAGAAAAGAATTAATTGACGCTTGTCCTAACATCAAGTTAATTGGTCGTGGCGGTGTAGGTATGGACAATATTGATGTAGAATATGCAAGAAGCAAAGGAATCTTTGTAGAAAATACTCCGGCTGCATCATCTTTATCTGTAGCAGAACTCGTTTTTTCCCATTTATTCAACGGCATCAGATTCGTGTACGATTCTAACAGACAAATGCCTGTAATAGGAAATACTGAATTTGCAAAGTTGAAGAAAAAATATGCTGCTGGTATCGAATTAAAAGGAAAGACAATAGGTATCATCGGTTTTGGACGAATTGGTAAAGAAACTGCTAAAGTTGCTTTAGGTTTGGGAATGGATGTTTTAGCTTATGATATTTACGATTTCCCAACTACGTTAACCTTAGACCTTACTGCTGGAATTAAAGTTGATGTCCCTGTTAAAAAGGCAACTTTAGACGAAATATTAACACAATCTGATTTTATCAGTTTACACGTTCCTTTTATCGATAAGCCTATCTTAGGAAAAGAAGAGTTTGAAAAGATGAAAGCGGGTGTTGGTATTGTTAACTGTTCAAGAGGTGGTATAATTGATGAGTTAGCTTTAGTAGAAGCGTTAAACAGTGGTAAAGTAGGTTTTGCCGGTTTAGATGTTTTCGACAACGAGCCTACTCCAAGAGAAGAAATCTTAAAACATCCTAAAATTTCTTTAACTCCACATATCGGGGCTGCAACAAACGAAGCTCAGGAAAGAATTGGTGTTGAATTAGCAGAAATTATTATCAAAAGACTTAAAGGATAATTATAGTCTTAATTAGAATAAAAAGGTTCGGAGATACTTCGAACCTTTTTATTTACAGATTATTCAGCATCCTGATCTTCTACATACATTTCTTCAATAATATCTTTGTATTTGTTTTCTATTATCTTGCGTTTGGGCTTTAAAGTAGGGGTAATTTCTCCCTCTTCCATACTAAACGGATTACGTTTAATTTTGAAGTTCTTGATACGTTCGAATTTGGCCAATTCCTGAGCATACTTTTTCAGATCCGCTGCTATCCAATTCTTAATTTCATCATCTTCAATAAATAAATCTGGTTTTTCAAAGAATGAATCTCTCAGGTCAAATGTATCCTGTAACATTTCTCTTGCAGGAGTAATGATTGCTGTAACATACTCTCTTTTATCTCCAATTAAAAAAACACCTTCAATTTTCGGACTTTTCAGATAAGTATTTTCTACAGGAGTAGGATAGATGTTTTTACCATACGCGTTAACTAACATATTCTTAATCCTGTCGGTAATTTGTAGATTACCCATGTAAAATCTACCAACATCTCCGGTGTGGAACCAACCGTTGCTGTCTATAACCTGTGCTGTTTCTTCCGGCTTATTCCAATAACCTTTCATTACACAATGGCCTCTGACAACAATTTCACCTTCTTCGGAAATATAATCAGGTTTAAAAGATTCATGAGTTTGTATGGTAACAAACTCTTTAGTCTCTACATCCTGAATACCAACTTCTATACCTGGAATAACCCGACCTACAGTACCGTAAACTTGTCTGTTAAATTCGGTTACAGACATTACGGGAGAGGTTTCCGTAAGTCCAAAGCCTTCCAGAATTTTAACCCCCAGATTCCCGAAAAATTCTCCTACATTTTTAGGTAATGCTGCACCACCGGAAATCATAAATTTTAATCGGCCACCCGTTTTCTCTATAATTTTACTGAATACCAATTTTTTCGCAATAGCGTATTGTAAAGAAAGTTTTAATCCGGGAATGTTACCACTTTCTTTGACATTTCTATATTTCTGGCCAATGTCGAATGCCCATAAGAATATTTTTGCTTTAGTACCACCAGCAGACGTTCCGCTTTTTATCGCCTTGTCATGTATTTTTTCCAGTAATCTCGGAACACAAGAAATCACCATTGGTTTTACCTCTTCCATGTTTTTAGCCAGAAGCTCTAAACTTTGTGCAAAGGCTATCTGACTACCCATTGCACAACAAACATAGTAAGTAGCAGTTCTTTCAAATACGTGAGATAAAGGTAAAAAAGAAAGAAAAATATCGTCGGAAGTAATAACAGGTATCTGGTTCAGGCATTCTCTAACGTTTTCTACAAAATTGCGGTGCGTAAGCATAACACCTTTAGGAGTTCCGGTAGTCCCCGAGGTATATATTAATGCAGACAGGTCTGAAGGAATAACATTATTTCTGCAAATATTAATTTGTTTGGCATGTTTGGGGTAGCTTTTTGCTCCCATGCTAAGTACCGATGAGAAATTGGTAACTCCTACGTTTAGTGGGGCATTACCCTCAATAACCTTTTCATAATCTTCGAAACTGGTAACTATCCTTATTAATTCCGGACAGCTATTGGCTATTTTAATCACTTTCTTTAATAAGAAAGGGCTTCCAACTAAAAGTATCTTAACTCCCGAATCTTTCAATATATATTCTATTTCCGTCTCAGAAAGAGTAGGATAGATGGACGTATTTATTGCGCCAATTTGTTGTGCTCCCTGATCAAAGAATACATATTCGGGTGAATTTTCTATGATAAATCCAATACGGTCTCCTTTTTGAATGCCGTTATCTAAAAAATAAGCAGCTATAAAATCGGCATTTTCCAGGGTAGTTCTAAAGGAAATTTCTTCCCAAATATCTTTCACCTTTCTTTTTAAGAATGTTGTTTCTGGTTGATGTATATTTTCTACAACGTTTCTTAACAAGTTCGGAACCGTTAGGTTTTCTTTATCTTTTATTGGATTCATGCTTTGGTATAATTCAATTTGGCAATAATAACTTATTTAGCCAAATAATGCAAAAGGGACATCTTCAAATAGAGAAGATGCCCCTTTTTAGTATTAATTGTTACTGGAATTAAAAGGCAAAACCAATAGAGAAAGATAATACCCTGTTGTTTATTTTACTGTTATCGTCTGCTTCACTTCCAGGATAAAGGTTTGATAAGCCTAAACCGTAACCAGCTCCAATGTTGAATCCAGAACTAAACTGATAACCAACCAAACCATTTAAACCAAAGTCAATAGGTTTCAAATCGTCATCGCTGTTATTACCGAAATTAAGATCTTCTTCAGACTCTGTTCCTCCGCCAATAGTTGTTTTTGCTTTACCGCTAACATTGAAACCTACATACGGACCGGCTCCAATAAAGAAACTACCTGGACCAGCTGGAATATATCCGACAATGTTTACAGGTATATCAATACTCATGGTGTTAACTTTAGATACAGTTTCGACACCCAGTACTGTCCACGAGTTTTTACCACCTTTACCTTGTAAAGAAATACCCGGTTGTAAGGATAGCCCACCTGTTAATGGAATATCTGCGTAACCAGTGATATGGAAATTTGTGTTCACTTCTGAATCTGTAGAGGTGTCGTCTAACTCGTACTTGTATTTAGGTAAATTTACACCCGCTTTCAAACCGAATTTTGTTGTACCAACACTTGAAGTTTGTGCATATGCAGCACTTCCTATAATGAAAGCTGCTGCTACTAAAAATAACTTTTTCATAATTATCATTAATTGTTAATTGTTGGGGTATATTCAATAGACAGTCCAGAAATCAATAAAATTAAAAAAATATGCCTATTTGGTTGATTATGAGCCAAATTTTAAATTAATGAAGCTGTAGTTATTTGTATTTTAAGTGTAGAATTTAGCAGACAACGCTGTCGTCAATTCTATAAATCTGTTGTGTTAAATGTATCACCCTGTTTAATATCTCCGGTTTGATATCCCTTCTTAAACCATTTCATCCTTTGAGCAGAAGTTCCATGTGTAAATGCATCGGGAACGACATAGCCTTGTGCCTGTTTTTGCAATTTATCGTCACCAATGGCATGTGCTGCATTAAGAGCTTCCTCAATATCGCCATCGTCCAGTAAATTATTCTGTTGCTGATAATGCGCCCAGACACCGGCATAAAAATCAGCCTGCAATTCAAGCTTGACCGAAAGCTTATTGTATTCAGCTTCGCTTATGCGCCCTCTGGCTTCTTGCAGGATTTTATTTGTGCCTAGCAGGTTTTGTATATGATGACCAACTTCATGAGCAATCACATAAGCCATCGCGAAATCACCACCAGCATTAAGTTTATTTTGTAATTCATCGTAGAAGGAGAGGTCTATATAAATTTTGCTATCTCCCGGACAATAAAAAGGACCAACGGCAGAACTGGCTGATCCGCAAGCAGACTGAACACTTCCTTCAAAAGTTACTAGTGTTGGTTCTAGATATTTCTCGCCATGGTTGCGGAATATTTTATTCCATACATCTTCTGTATCTGCCTGAACAACCCGGGTAAATGCTTCTGCCTCGCTTTGAGGTCCACTGGACACCTCGGTTTGGGTATCCGCAGATTGGTCCTGAATGGCATTTAGCAACTGACTAGGATCTTTGCCGAATAATAATCCTAAAATAATTATAACTACCGTTCCAATACCCCCAATTGCAATTCCTTTGCCCGGGCCTCTTCTTTCAAAGTTGTCGCTTTGTCTGCGTCCTTGCCATTTCATATTTGCTTAAATTTTAATAACTATAAAATAGAATTTTTTTAAATATGTTTTTGCCCTTTATTTGTATTAACTCATTTTTGAAGAAAATTAATATGCAAATTGAAAAATCATTGAAATTTAATAAAACTTTTTCTGAGCACACAATAGTTGAAGAAGCTAAAGAATTGCTCTGTCAGTTTTTGAATACGAATTTATATGATATCCATGACATGCTATTTAGCTATCATTACGCAAAAAGGGAAAGAGTTTATGACATCATCATTGAAAAAAGCGATATCATTTATTCGGAAGGAAAGGGATATTTTACGGTTAAATATATGATCGGATTTTTTAATGCCTGCGCAGATTTGGATTTTAACGATAAAGAGAAAATGAAAATTACTTACGATATAGACTTTGTTAAAGATGACATAGTATTGAAAGGGGAGTATATTCCAGGGGAAGAACAACATGAGATTTGACATTATTTTTCTACAACAAAGCCCGTTAGGTTTTCGCTCATTGACTCAATTGCAGCATCAGCTTGTGTGTATTACACATAGCCGCTATTATTTCACAATTGGCTTTTATAAAAGCCGCTTATTTATAAATTGTCCTATTAATTGTACGTTCTCGGAAGACAGAATTTCATTTATATACTGATCTAAAAACCAACCGCTGCCTTCTTTATCGATAATTCCAACTAAATCAGTATCCATAAAAATTTCGTATTTATTACGCTCCAAGCTTCTTGCATAACATATATGATGTTTAAATATACCGGGAACCTGAAATTTTTCCATTTTTAAAAACTTTTTTGAATGAACAAATGTAGTATAAATAGAAAAGAGCTTCGATAATCCGAAGCTCTTTTCCCTGCTTTTTTCATAGATAGATTAAGAATATCTATGTAAGTACTAATATTGTGCCAAAATTATTTACTTTTTTAATCCAACTTTGTGTCCGGGACCTGAGTAATATAAAATTAAAAGGTAACAAGGTAAAGCGATCCAGTAAGCAGCATGCGAGCCTACGGAATGCGCTATTTGACCGTATAAAAGAGGTATAACCGCACCACCTGCAATTCCCATAACCAATAGCCCCGAAGCAGCACTCGTAAATCTGCCCACGCCTTTTAAAGCAAGAGGCCAGATAGCAGGCCATATTAAAGAGTTAGCCAAACCTAATAATGCTACAAAAAGCAAAGAAGTCATTCCGCTGGTAAAAACGATTCCCAAAGTAAAAGCAATTCCCAAAATAGCACATATTCTAAGTGCTTTGTCTTGCTGTAAATATTTAGGAATGGTAATAATACCTATGATATAGCCAACAACCATTGCTACCATTGTAAATCCGGTAAAGAATTTAGCATCATCTAAAGAAATGCCCTGCGAAACACCATATGCAATGATGGTATCGCCCGCTAAAACTTCAACACCTACATAACAGAATAATGTAAAGAATCCCAAAATTACATGCGGGAAGTCCCAAACACTTTTTTTGTTTTCTGAAATAGTATGATGGTCTGTTGTTTCCTCTTCGTCGCCTTTTACCTCAGGAAGGTTAGCTCTTGAAATCCAGATCGACAATAGAATCAAAACCACCACAATTCCGATGTACGGATTTACAACCTGTAATGCAACCTGATCCAAAGCATTAGAATATTCCTCGGCAGACATGGTTCCAATTTGTTTGGTAAGCTTATCTGCTTCGCTCAAATTAAGAAACATACCTAGAATAATTGGTGCTGTAGCTCCCGCGAACTTATTACATATGCCCATTATACTTATTCTTTTCGCGGCCGTTTCAACAGGGCCAATAATAGTAATGTAAGGATTAGAAGCTGTTTGTAAAATTGCCAGTCCGCCCCCCAGAATGAATAATCCTAATAAGAATAGGAGATAGGTTCTGGAAAATGCTGCCGGAATAAACAATGCTGCACCTAAAGCCATTATTCCTAAAGAAATTGACATTCCTTTTTTAAATCCGAAAGTATTTAAAACCCACGTAGATACAGGGGCCATTACCAAATAGGCAATATAAAATGCAAAGGTCACAAAATAGGACTGTACTTCTGTTAATTCGCAGGCAATTCTCAAATAAGGAATTAAAAGAGAGTTAAGCCATGTTACGAAACCAAAAATAAAAAATAGGGCCCCTATGATTACCATAGGCCCTACAGTTGATTGTTTTGAAGTTTGATTCACCATAGATTTGGTTATAATTTAAGTTTAGTTGTTTTTAGTTTAAAACTCCCATTTTATGAAAGCCTCAATAGCTTCGTAATTAGCCAGACCTAAAGCGTCATAAGCCCGGGCCGTTTCACTAGTCCTTTCTTCAGCTCTAACCCAGAATTCTCTGGCATCATCACCAGGGAAAACAGGAAGATCTTTCTGAGATTGGTGTTTAAATATAGCTAAACGTTTTCTTTTTACCTCTTGTGGAGATAAAGGAACCGCCATTTCTATTTCATGAATTTCAAATTCATGCCATGCCCCTCTGTATAACCATAACCAGCAGTCTTTAATCCATTCGTCACCATCTGCCTTAATGCGTTTTAAAGCCTGATATATGATATCGAAACATACTTTATGAGTTCCGTGTGGATCGGCAAAATCTCCGGCAGCAAAAACCTGCTGAGGTTTCACTTTACGAAGCAATTCAATGGTCTCGTTAATATCATCTTCAAAAGAAACATTTTTAGAGAATTTAGTTCTATCATAGAACGGAAGGTTCTGGAAATGGATGTTTTCGTCAGGAAGACCAGCGAAACGAGCGCCAGCTATAGCTTCTCCTTTACGGATAAGACCTTTTATAGTTCTAACTTCTTCTGTATCTACCTGGTTTGGTTTTTTTGTACTGAATATATTTCTGGTTTCTGAGTATAGGTTTTCCAGTTTGGAAGCATCCAGACCTAAAGCTTTAGAATAATCAGAAGCAAATTCCATGAATCTTAACACATCTTCGTCCCATACCGCTGTATTTCCAGATGTTTGATAAGCTACGTGAACATGATGTCCCTGATCTGCTAAACGGATAAAAGTACCGCCCATAGAAATTACATCATCATCTGGATGAGGAGAGAAGATAATAACATTCTTTTTAGCTGGATTAGCTCTTTCCGGTCTTTGAGAATCGTCTGCATTAGGCTTACCACCCGGCCAACCGGTAATAGTATGTTGTATTTTATTGAATATATCGATGTTGATATTATAAACCGGGCCTTTCTCTGTAGCCAACTGAGCCATGCCGTTATTGTTATAATCATCTTCGGTAAGCTTAAGGATAGGTTTGTTTAACTCTTTCGCTAACCAAACAACAGCTTTTTTAATCAACTGAGGTGTCCAGTCACAATCCTGAACTAACCAAGGAGTATCGAAACGGGTTAATTGAGAAGCAGCTTCTTTATCTAACACAAACTCTACGTTGCTGGAAAGCTGAAGGTAAGTAGCTGGTACTTCTGAAGAAATTTCACCCTCAACAGCTTTTTTTACAATGCTTGCTTTCTTTTCGTTCCATGCCATTAAAACAATTTCTCTGGCTTTGAAAATAGTACCAACCCCCATAGTGACGGCCTTTGTAGGAACATTCTCTTTACCTCCGAAATCCTTTGATGCATCTCTTCTTGTAAGGTCATTTAAAGTAACCATTCTGGTACCTGAGTTTGGTGCAGAACCAGGTTCGTTAAAACCAATGTGTCCGGTTCTACCAATTCCCAATACCTGAAAGTCAAGACCACCGTAAGAATTTATTTTAGCCTCGTATTCCATGCAAAATTTAGCAACATCTTCTTCTTTTAAAGTCCCATCAGGAATATTAATGTTTTCAGGATCAATATCAATGTGGTTGAAAAGCTTTTCGTTCATGAATGTTACGTAGCTTTGCTCTGCATCTGGTTTCATAGGATAGTATTCATCCAGATTAAATGTCACTACATCTTTAAAAGATAAGCCTTCTTCTTTATGCAAACGAATCAACTCTTTGTATACATTTATTGGAGTTGCTCCGGTAGCTAAACCTAAGACGGTGGTTTCTCCGCTTTTTTGCTTACTTTGAATAATTTCGGCTATGCGTTTTGCTACTGCTTTGGAGGCTATATACTGATCCTCATAAACACTAACTGCTACTTTCTCAAAACGTGTCTCTTCCAGAAGATTAAGACGCGTACTTTTCATGGCTACCATATATTTTTTATTTTACTTAAGAACTGTCTATACACAAATATATAAATATATTAATTTATATGTGTCCGAACACAACTAATTTATTTTATCCTTTTTTGCGCTTTTTGGATATCCCCTTACTCAGGTTATCCTATAATTCCATAACCAAACTTAATGAAAAATTAATTATTACCAATAATCTTATTAAAAAAATTATTAAGTTATTTTTTGAATATTTATATTAGTATATGGCAAAATCAATTACAAACCCAAAACCCCGCTATTTATCTTTAGATGTTCTTAGAGGGGCAACAGTAGCATTTATGATTATAGTAAATACTCCTGGAAGCTGGACGTATGTTTATGCGCCCTTAAAGCATGCACCATGGCATGGCTTTACAGTGACAGATTTAGTTTTTCCTACATTTTTGTTTGTAGTAGGTAATGCTATGAGCTTTGGCATGGACAAACTAAAATTAGCGGGGAGCGAAGCCTTTTTAAAAAAGGTTTTTAGCAGGACGATCAAGATTTTTTTAATTGGCTTATTCCTGAATATATTTCCGTTTGTAAAATGGATAGAGGGTTCGCTGGTTCTAAAAGACTTTTCTGAGATAAGAATTTGGGGAGTTTTACAGAGAATTGCCGTTTGTTATATGTTTGCTAATTTACTCATCTATTATTTTAAACCAAAAATAGTTTTACTAATCAGCGCTATAATTCTGTTGGGTTATTGGGGTGTAATGAATGCTTTTGGAGATTACACTTTGGAAGGTAATGCAGCAAACAAGCTAGACCTTATGCTATTAAGTATCAAAAACCTGTATAAAGGATATGGTATCCCTTTTGATCCAGAAGGACTTTTAAGCACTTTTCCGGCCACAGTAAATGTTATTCTGGGGTATTTTGCCGGTGTGTTTATTCAGAAGAACGGAAATACCAAGAACGCTGTATATAAATTAATTGGAATGGGAATAGCTTTTCTCTTTGTAGCGTTGGGATGGGATGTCTTATTTCCTATAAATAAACCCATATGGACTAGTTCATACGTTTTATATACTGTTGGCTGGGATCTGCTTTTGATAGCAGCGCTTATATTAATAATAGAGATATGGAAGGTGAAGAAGTGGACGTATTTCTTCGAGGTATTTGGTAAAAACCCTTTGTTTATTTACGCTTTATCAGGAATGATAGTGAGATTGATGCATATAATATATATTGGTGGAGAAAATATGCATACCAAGCTCTTTGACGGGGTTTTTATGAGGATTCTAAGTCCAATGAATGCTTCTTTAGCTTATGCAATAAGCTATATGCTTATTCTGTGGCTAATTGGACTATATTTAGACCGGAGAAAGATATATGTAAAAGTGTAATTGATGTGTACGCAGGTTTAGGTCTTAACCTGCGTTGTAACTTTCCATAACAAGAACTGCGGCTCCTATTAATTCTGCATCAAAACCAAGATCAGAGATCAGGATATCTGTTTCATTAACGAGTCTTGACATGCAATACTGATTTAGGGCCTGTTGTATAGGAGGTATAAGAAGATTACCAACTTTTGTTGCTTTACCGCTGATAATAATAGATTTTGGATTTAAAATATGAATAAGGATAGAAATGCCTTTACCAATTTTGAAGCCCGCTTCAGACAATAATTCTATTGCAAATTTATCGCCCTTTAAAGCAGCACTCATTATTTCCCCGCTGAAAACTATATTACCTTCTTTTTCTTCATATTTTAGACTGCTTTTTTTCCCTTGTTTCAATCCCTCTATGGCGTTGTCGGCTATAGCAAGCAAAGAAGCTTCTGTTTCTAAGCAGCCCTGTTTGCCACAAGTACATAAGGGCCCCTCTTCAGAAACGGAGATGTGGCTAAATTCTCCGGCAAAACCGTTGTTTCCTCTATATATCTGGCCGTTTATAATTAAGCCTAATCCAATTCCCCAACCTAAATTGATAACCAAAGCATCATTTATGTCTTTTGCAAGACCAAACTTAAGTTCCGAGAGGGCCATTACGCTAGAGTCGTTATCTATAAAAGTTGGCAATCCGGTTTTTTTACTGATAAATTTAGGGATACTCTGCTTATTGGTATTAAAATAAGTATAGTTGACCCCCAGAGTTGTGTTAACAATCCCTGGCATACCAATACCAATGCCTATTATCTTGCTTTTATCTATACCTGAATTATCTATATAATTTGAGATGATATTGGCCAGATCCGTTAAAGAGTCTGGGTTGTTTTTTAGACCAAGAGAAAATACTTCTACAGGAAACTTGTAATCATTCTCTAAATCAATAATACCTATTCTTGTATTCAACTGATCTACAGCTACGGTAACTATAAAGAGCCTGTCCTTATTTAAGCTATATATTAATGGACGTCTGCCTCCGCTAGATGGAGCATAGCCGCTTTCTTCAACGAATCCCTGTTCTATTAAAGTATTTACAGATTTAGTAATTAAAGGAATACTTCTGTTTGTAAGATTGCTTAATTCTACGCTAGAGAGCTTGTTATTGTAATATAACTTTTGAATGATTTCGAAATAAAGTTTAGTATTCTTCTTGGTTGTGTTGAACATCATTAATAAGGTATTAAAAATTATCCTCTGCCCACAAATGTAATTAAGAATCGGGAATTTATTTCAAAAAACCAAAATCAACTCTATTTATTAATCTTTTTAAATTTTTTCTAAAGTTTTTATTTCTTTTTTTATTTTTGATATAGTAATGTTATATTTGAAATAGTTATTAAAAGTTTACTACCCCTAATTTAAGTGCATGATATTAATAGCAGATAGCGGATCTACAAAAACAAGTTGGTGTTTGTTACAAAAAGGAAAAGAGGCTTTCAACTACAATACAGAAGGTTACAATCCATACTATGTTAGCGCAGACTATATTGAAAATTCAATAAGAGCTAATTTGCCAGCGTCTGTTCTTGCAATGGAAGTAGAAGAAGTGCATTTTTATGGAGCTGGATGTAGTGAAGATAAAAGTCCGATCGTTGCAGCAGCATTAGCCCGTGTTTTTCCGAGCGCTAAAGTTATTAAAGTTGAATCTGATTTATTAGCAGCAGCCCGTTCTGTTTTAGGACGGAACAAAGGATTTGTAGGAATTCTTGGAACAGGTACAAATAGCTGCATCTATGATGGTGAGAAAATCACTTATCAGGTAGATTCTTTAGGCTTTATTTTAGGAGATGAAGGGAGTGGGGCTTACCTGGGTAAAAGTGTTTTGATAGCTTATATAAGAGGGTATTTGCCGCAGGGTTTAAGAGCGAAATTTGATAAAGAGTATAATTTGAGTGCTAATGAAATCATTAGTAAAATTTATACGGAGCCACTTCCAAATAGATTTAGTGCAACCTTCAGTAAATTTGTAGGCGACAATATAGATCATCCTTTTATACAGGAACTCGTTAAGAAATCCTTTAGAGCATTCTTTACTAATATTATTGCGTACTATCCGGATTTTGATAGCTATTCTTTTAATTGTGTTGGCTCGGTTGCGCATAATTACTTGCCTTATTTGTCGGAAGTTGCAAAAGAATTTAATATGCCTATTGGCAACATTATAAGAAATCCACTAAGTGGTTTGGTTGAGTATCATGATTGCCAGTACATTTAGTACTGGTAGTCTGATGCTTTATAGAAAACTAAAAACCGCAAAATAGTTCTTTTAATCAAGTATAAAAGAGCTGTCCTCATATCATCTGATTTGAGGAAGAATCCCATGTATAAGGCGTATTACCTTTTCTTGATGGGATGCTTCGTTACACTCAGCAAGACGGTCGAGAGCAAGTTTTAGTAACCTGACAATTAATACAAAATAAGTTCGGGCTTCTTTTGATGTTTAAATCATCGATATAGAGAACCAGAGGCATTCTAACCGGAGGGAAGAATCCCACATGTAAGGTGGTATGTTACTTTTATTGGATCAAGCAAAATTATTGGAGGGAATAAGATTGAAGAATATATCTTGATAACCCTGAACATAAGGCATTCGACATTTTTCACTCTCCTTAATAGAGTTTCTTAGGCATTTGGTCTTTGCGTTCAAACATTCTGATAAGGTGGTTCTACTTTATCGGCCTTTACCTTCTTTCCGTTCATCGGTCGTTTTCGTTGGTCCTGGTTAGAGATAGACTGGTGCCTTGATTAAATCGGCTGGCGGTTGGCCGTTTGCAGGGCTTAGTGTATTTTCTATACATAATGGATTATAAAAAGTTTATATAGACAGCGCCTCTTAATAAAAAAAAGCTTAGCCTTTATGGTATGTCTTTAGGTGATGGAATATTGTGCTGGGGTTATAGAGATGATGGCCATCTGACATCTTTTCAATCTGAATGAGTTTGAAACCCTATGAGCCCTGAAGGCAATAACAATGATAGAAGTTCCTGTTCCATCGTACTATAATACAACAAAACTAATACTTAATTAAAATCCCCTCAACTTTTTTGCTTGATCCCTTTTTTTGTTTGATGGGATGCTTCAACATACTCAACAAGAAGGTTATGAGTTTTTGTGACCTGACGAGGGCAAGTTACGAGGGGATAACTTGTACTAACCATGTTTTAGAAGAAAAGTATGGCCCTTATCAACCTGATAGTATCTCTATAGCCTCAGTTTGCGAAGCAACAAAATTAATTTGTCTACCTTTATTACTTTCATAAATAAAGTCTTTAATACTGTTGTCGGAATATTTTGAGAAATCTCCAACAATAGCTAGTCGCATACGATAATTTGAAAATTTCTGTAATATTCCGCCTGCAATGCCGTTTTTTAAATTAAAAAAATCGGGCGTAATGTTCCTTTCGTAAATAATCAACCGATCAACATCTTCATAATAAATTTCCCCAAGTAAATCTAAAGCATCTTGTGCAGAATTGATAATAGTGCTATCGGAGCTGATATCTGCAATTCTTATATTATTTATATTGTGTATTTCTGTTTTCATTTTTGTTCTTAGAATGTATCTATAGTATGCTTATAATAAGCAACAGCTTAGTATGTAACACCATACTTATTCATATCATATCTGGTTTTAAGTTGCAATATATTAGCTGTAACTGTTTTTTGTTTTTTTGATATTGTAATTTGGAAATACTTCCAAAATCGATATTTAGCGTATCATAACCTTTTAAATTTGCCTTAAGGCATAGTAAAATAATCAATTTTATATTTGAGGGACTGGTAACCAAAACACAATTTTCTGCCTTTAATTTAAGTGTCTCTTTTAAGCCAATCTTCAGTCTGTTTTGTACATCAGCAAGACTTTCTCCTCCAGGAAATCCATCTTTTAAATATGTAGATAGCTGTTTATCTGAGATGCTGTTCTTTTCGGTAAAGTCCAAATTGCCTAGGTTAATTTCTATAAAATTATCATTTATGGCAAATTTTCCATCACTCAAAAACGAAGCTAATTTCGTACATCGTCTGGATGAGTTAGACAGATAAATAGTATCATTTGAATTTAAAAGGAGGGTGTCCATTAGCCATGCGAATCGTGAGGTGAAATTTTCGGCTAATGGCAATTCACTTTGTCCTAAGAGCAAATTGTTGGGATTGTAAATCTCTGTATGTGTTACTAAGTAAATATTCATCAAAATTGTTAATCCAAATATAATTCTGTATAAAAATGGCACAGAATAAAATTTTGTTTATATGTTTAACTTGTTGATTTTTAAATGTTTTTATTGTCTATGTGAAGTTTTAATTCTTTAATGAGGCAAAAATAAAATCTTATCGGGTCTTTGTGTCCAAATAAGATTTTATTTTTAATATTAATGATATTTAAATATCTATTTTACATTTAATTATCTTGTTTTTATAAAGTTTTAATTATACTTTTTGTAAGCGCCCATAAAATCTGCTCTCATAGCGTCAAACCGATCTGCAACCTTTGTAATGAATTCTTCATCTAAGATCTCGAATACGCTGTCTATTCCTTTTATCAGATCCATTTCTGCCAGTTTATAGGTCTGTTCCAAAGCACCTTGTTCAAACTTAACGATGTACTTCATATTCATCGAGAAAATCGATATTTTACATTTTGGATGTGGTAACTCTGCTATTGCTCTCATGATAATATTATATAGTTCTTTTCTGTTTTAATGACGAATAAAAAAGGTTGGTTTTAAGAACCAACCTTACAAATATTTAAAAAATATCGGTGAATATTAAATTCCAAGTTCTTGTAATACCCCTGTGGCATTATCTATTTTTTGAGCTACCCAAAGTACATAACGTATATCTACACCAATAGATCTGCTATAATTGGGGTTCCATGCGAAATCGTTTATAGTAGCTTCATAGGTTCTGTCAAAATTTACGCCTACCAATTCGCCATTTGCATTAAATATCGGAGATCCGGAATTTCCTCCTGTAGTATCCATATTGTAAAGAAAACATACTGGTACATCGTCAAGTTCATCCATCTTAAATGCACCAAAATCTTTTTTATCCCACAATTCTTTTATTTTTTTATTATATTCAAAATCTGCAGATCCTGATCGTCCTTTTTCGAGTATTCCCTTTATTGTTGTGAAAGGTTTCATATAAGACCCATCTACAGGAGAATACCCCAGAACATTCCCATATGTTAATCTCAAAGTACTGTTAGCATCCGGAATAAAGTTTGTATTAAGGTATTTTTCTTTTACAGAGACATAGTCTGCCATTAATTTGCTTAAAGCAGCTTCGCGTCTTTCTATGTTCGCATCATTTTGTCTTTTTGCGATATTAACTTCCTGTTCGAAATCTAACAATGCATCGTTATACATTAATAATGAATTCGGATCTCTCAGTATTTGGCTAAAGAATGTATTTTTATCTTTTAATCTGGTATATGACAAGATATTATTGACAAATTTTTCTGCATCATCTATTTGATTAAAGCCCGTCAACTTACTCTCTATAAATCGTAGCTTCTGATTGCTGGGTAGCTTACTGGCTCGTTCAAGCATGTTTAACAGTAAAATCCTGTCTGCATCGTAATCGTACGAATCATAAATATTTTCCAGCTTCTGTTTCCATTCCTGAATATTCTTATTAAAAAGTGCTTTTCTTTTATCTGTGGACAATACTTCCAGTTCCTTTTTAAACTGATTTACAAGAAAGGCGGCTTTCAATAGACTGGAGGAGTTGTAAACGTAATTAAACCAAAGTTCTGTATACGCATTTGAGTTAATCTGAAGATACAGATTAGATATGTCTTTCATTAAATTACCATATTGATTCTTTAATTGTTTATTCCCGTTGATGTATTGAGTCAGGTTTTCATCCTCTTTTCTTTTTTGCTCGAGTAAGTTAATATTATCAAGACCTTTTAGTTTTCCCTGGTAATTCTTCATTACATTGGCGTTTCTCTTTATTCTTGTAGCCAGGGATAGTTCTGTATCTCTTCCTTTTTCTTTTCCTATCTTCAGCATTTGATTATTTTGAAACTGGTAAAGCTCCGACACGTAAGGCAGCAAAAATTGTTGCTGATAGGAGATATACTGGGCTGGACGGTGTCTGAAAGTTTTGCCGGGATAACCCAGTATAAATGTGAAATCGCCTTCTTTGATTCCATTAGGATTAATCTTTATAAATTTCCTGGGACTATAAGGCACATTATCTTTAGCATAAGTAGCCGAAGAGCCATCTGGCGCTACATAAGCTCTCATGAAAGAGAAATCGCCACTATGACGTGGCCAAATCCAGTTATCAGTCTCGCCTCCAAATTCCCCAATATTTTGCTGAGGTACATATACTAATCTGATATCTTTGATTATTTTGTATCGAAACAGGATGTATGTTTTGCCTGCGAACATCTCTGAAACCTGAGCGATGATTCCCTGATTTTCTTTAGTGGCTCGTTTCTCTATGTCAATAATTTTGTTTTTTATGGCATTTGATCTCTGATTGTAATCTTTTATTCCCGAAATGGCATTAAGTATTTCTTCAGAAACGTCTTCATAAGATTGCGTAATTCTGGCAGTTAAGCCCTTAGCTTCAATTTCATGCTCTTTGGAATTGGCAACAAATCCGTTTTTCAGATAGTCATTTTCCTTGGTACTAGCCAGCTGAACTGCAGAAAATGCACAATGATGGTTGGTTATAATCAATCCCTTATCAGAAACGAATGAACCTGTGCATCCGCCTACATTAACCAAAGCATCAATCAGGCTTATGCTATCTGGATTGTAAATTTCGCTCTGCGGGATTAACAAACCTGCTTTGGCTAAATCAAGTTTTGATACTTCGCTAAGAGGGAACATTCCTTCATCAAATCTGGTGGAACTAATACCGCTTAAAGCCATAAGCGATAAACAGAAGGTAAAGGCTAAAGTCTTTGTAAACTGCATGGTATATCTTATTAAAAGACGAAAAATACAGAAAATTTAATAAAAGGCTTAAGTGTCACATTTTGTTTACTTTTAGATCTGAGTATTGTTTGCGTTAAGTATTGAATGTATTAGCAGGAATTATAAATTACAGTCTTACGGAAACACATATACCCGGTTTTTTATAGATGGCGTATTCTCCTTCAGTTTTCTCTCGTTTCTCCTACGGTTTTCCTTCACTCGTCCGTGCCATCTCCTTTGCAACACTTACGCTTCTCCTACGATCCTCTTACGTCTGTCTTACGATATGAAGGAAAAATGAAGGTAAAGCGTAAAAAAAATGCAGGTAATCGGACGAATCAGTTTATATTTTGATTATAGCCAATTTAGGTAATCTGTACCGAAAGCGTTGGTGTAAGGTAAGGAGATGCAATTTGAGGTTACTTTGAGCTTTGTTAATCCTGGATTTGTTGTATTTAGAAATCCAGGCCCTTTTGAATCTTCTTAGAATAGCCGATTGAGAATATATTCTATCAGCAAGGCCATATTATTTATCTATAGTTGTTAATAAATACTTCTATTCTTAAATACATATTAGACAGCTAATTCCTAATTTTGCAAACATGGCGCATGATTTAAACGTGATAAATGGAGGTAAACGGGAACAGTATGAATCATTATTCCCTCAACTTAATGAGCTTATCGCTTACGAAAGTGATATTATAGCGAATATGGGGAACATTGCTGCCGCTTTAAAACAACAATTCAATTGGTTTTGGATAGGATTTTACCTTGTTAAAGATAGCGAATTGGTTCTTGGTCCGTTTCAGGGACCCGTAGCTTGCACCAGAATACTATTTGGAAAGGGAGTCTGCGGGAGAAGTTGGGAGAGAAGAGAAACAATTATTGCAGACGATGTGAATAATTTTCCAGGGCATATTGCTTGCAGCAGTCTTTCTAAATCAGAAATTGTAGTGCCAATTATTCAAAACGATATCGTGATAGGTGTTTTAGATGTAGATAGTGAATATTTAAACACGTTCGATGAAGAGGATTCTGTTTGGTTAAATAAAATTGTTAAACTGATTTTTCCGAACGAATAAATGATTAATTATAATCCAAAAGAGTGGTTTACCTTTATTTTTCGATTTCATAAAGCCGACACTTTCCGAAAGCTTTTTCCGCTAATGATAGCTGTAAGTTTATATGGGGTTATTTTGGCTTACCTGGAACTGGAATATTGGTCTTTAAACAATAATAGCTATGTAAAGAATTTAAGTCTGATGCATAGCGTCTTAGGTTTCGTTATTTCGTTATTATTGGTGTTTAGGACAAATACAGCTTATGACAGATGGTGGGAAGGCAGAAAACAATGGGGAACTTTAGTTAATGTATCAAGGAATCTATCCATTAAACTGGCAGGTTATTTACAGGATAAATCTGATAAAACTTATTTTTCGATCTTAATTCCGGTTTACGCTAGAGCATTACGCAATCATTTGAGAGGAAAGGTTCATAACGAAGACATTAAAGATATAGTTGAAGCAGGGAAAACGCATATTCCTAATCAAATTGCACTCAAGATTAGCGAAAGAATCTATACTTTGCATAAACAGCATCAGATCACCTCTGAACAATTGATTATCTTAACTAAAGATGTGGATGTATTTACCGATGTATGTGGCGCATGTGAGCGGATTAAAAACACACCAATTCCTTTTTCGTACAACGTTTTTATCAAGAAATTCATTTTCTTTTATGTGATGACTTTACCGATAGGCTGGGTGTTTAGTTTTGGATACTTCGTGGTTCTGGTTGTAGTATTTGTTTTATACGTTTTTGCAAGTTTAGAGCTTATAGCCGAGGAAATTGAAGATCCGTTTGGTTCCGATGCAAATGATTTGCCGCTGGATGTAATGTGCGATAATATCGAAAAACATGTGAAGGAGATTTTGAACTGATGTTAAAGATAGCTCATCATTCAATATTTTGTCATCCCCTGCCAGAAGGCCATCGGTTTCCTATGTTAAAATATGAGCTGATACCGCAACAGCTTGTGTATAGCGGAATAGTAAAGGAGCCAAATTTCTTTGAACCTGAAATAGCAAGTGATGAAACCATACTGCTTACTCACAGCAGCGAATATTGGTCAAAGCTCAAGAATCTAACATTAAGTTATCATGAAGAGCGAAGAATTGGTTTTCCTTTGTCGGAACGTTTGGTAGAACGGGAACTAAGGATTTGCCAGGGAACTATAGATGCTGCATTGTTTGCAGGAGAATATGGAGTTGCCTTCAATTCTGCCGGTGGTACACACCATGCAGGCTCATATTGGGGCGAAGGTTTTTGTTTGTTAAATGATCAGGCTGTTGCAGCTAATTATTTGATAAATAAAAAGATATATTCCTCTATTTTAATTATTGATTTAGATGTTCATCAGGGAAATGGTACTGCAGAAATCTTTGAAAATAACGCATCTGTATTTACTTTCTCTATGCATGGAGATAGAAATTTCCCTTTCAGAAAAGAAAAATCTGACTTGGACATTGCTTTGCCAGACGGTGTTGAAGATGAAGAATATATTCAAATATTAATAGAAAACTTAGATCGGGCTGTAGATTTTTCCAGACCGGAAATGGTATTTTATCAGGCAGGTGTTGATGTGCTGAAGACTGATAAACTGGGAAAACTTTCTCTTTCTCACCAGGCTTGTAAAAAAAGAGATTATATTGTTTTAAATAAATGTAAAAGTTTAGGTTTGCCAGTTCAAATTAGTATGGGCGGTGGCTATTCAGCACATATCAAAGATATTGTTGATGCACATTGCAATACCTATATAGTTGCAAACGAATTGTTTTTTTAATTATGGTTACTTATTTCGAAGCGTCGTTAAATCAAATTTCTGTACATAAGGTTGGAAACAAGATGCAGGACGAGTATTTTACACTGTCTGATCATCCTTTAAGAATAAACGATGAATTGTTGCAAAACCTGTTGATGCAGTACTTTCTGAAACCCTTTGAAAAAGTAAACGAGGTTTTCAGGCTGATTCATTCGACGGATGACCTGGAACTTAACGAAGTTTTTCATTTTGTAAAGCAGCTTTTTGCAGACTCTTCTAAATTCCATGAAATTAGTCAGCAAATTACCAGACATCTTTTTGATGTTTCCAGCCACCCGAAAATTAAGGGCGGCGAAGTTTACGTTACTTTATTTGATAACGTTCAGATAGAAGGCGAAGTTCATCAGGCTATTGGTGTATTTAAATCCGAAACTAAAGAGACTTATTTAAAAGTTTACCCAGACGGAGATGGTTTCTCTGTTGCTTATGAACAGGAAGCTATCAATATCCAGAAGCTGGATAAAGGTTGTTTAATTTTTAATACAGAAGAAGATTTAGGATATAAAGTAGTTGTAATAGACCAAACCAATAAATCTGCAGGCGATGCTGCTGTATATTGGAAAGACGATTTCTTAAAACTGAAAGTAAGAAACGATCAATTCAATCAAACAACTAATTACCTGAATCTGTACAAAGATTTTGTGAATGAAAAGATTGATGAAGAGTTTGAAATATCTAAACCAGATAAAATTGATCTTTTAAACAGATCGATGAAATATTTTAAAGAAAAGGATACTTTCGATTTTGAAGAGTTTTCTGAAGAAGTAATAGGAAATGAAGTTGCAGCGACTTCTTTTAAAGAAATTATTCAGAATTATGAATCGGAATTTGATGTAGAAATAGGGGATAACTTTGAGATTTCTCCTCAGGCCGTAAAAAAACAAAACAGCAATTATAAATCTGTACTTAAGCTGGATAAGAATTTTAGTATTTATATCCATGGAGACAGAAAACTTCTTGAAAATGATTTTGATGAGGAGAAGGGAATGAACTACTACAAATTCTATTATAAAGAAGAGAAGTAGATTTTAGTAGTGAGTAGTAAGTATCGGACGTTTGCAGATCAACAATAAAAGCCTTTGAAATAAATCAAAGGCTTTTATTGTTAAATGGTGTGATAATATTTTTAAATATATTCCTGTCCGAATTTTTGTTTTACATCAGCAACTATTTCCTTAACATGCTGTTCGTTTTTTCTGGGACAGATTAAAAGAGTATCATTCGATTCCACCACAATATAATCATGCAGTCCTTCTAAAATTACCATCTTTCCTTTAGGCACATTCACCATACAATTAGAAGAATTGTACATCATTACTTTTTCTTTGTTGGTTACGGCATTTCCTACATAATCTTTATCTGAAAGTTCGTAAACCGAAGCCCAGGTACCTAAATCAGACCAACCGAAATCTGCCGGCATTACATATACATTATTGGCTTTTTCCATAATGCCATAATCAATGGAAATATTTACGCATTTCTGAAACCCTGCCTGGATATAAGCAGATTCCGATTCAGTATTATAATGTTTTTCACCTTCTTTGAATATTTCGTTCATATCGGGTAGAAACTTATCAAAAGCGGCATTAATAGAATTTGCAGACCAGACAAAAATGCCAGAATTCCATAAGAAATCTCCGCTGGCCAAAAAGGTTTCTGCAATTTCTAAATTAGGCTTTTCTGTAAAAGTTCTCACCTTATGCAGATCTTCACAAAGGAGTTCATCCGAATATTGAATATAGCCATAACCTGTATCTGGTCTGGATGGCTTAATACCCAAAGTAATAAGACAGTCGTACTTTTCAGACGCATCCAAAGCTTTATTGATAGTTTCAACAAAATTCTCGGTGTCTAAAATTAAGTGGTCTGACGGTGCCACTACAATATTTGCATTTGTATTGATCTTCCTGATCTTTGCTGTTCCATAAGCTATGCAAGGTGCTGTATTTCGCATAACCGGTTCGCAGATTATCTGGTGTTCGGAAAGCTCCGGAAGATGTTCCTTAACCAAGGAACGATATATTTCATTGGTTAAAATGTAAATGTTTTCTACAGGTACAATTTTCTTAAACCTGTTAAAGGTAGTTTGTAAAAGGCTTTGTCCTGTTCCTAAGATATCTAAAAACTGTTTCGGAAAAGATGTTCTGCTAACCGGCCAAAAGCGGCTTCCAACCCCTCCAGCCATAATTAGTGCAAAATTGTTACTCATTATAAAAAATTATATGATACCTTCTTTTAATAAATCATGTAGATGAATAATACCCTCGTAAGCATTATCATCGTCAATAACTACAATTTGGGTAATATTGTTTTCTCTCATTATTTTTAATGCATTTACAGCAAGTTCATCTGCGTGAATAGTTTTCGGGTTGGAACTCATAATGTCTTTTGCCGATAACTTATCAAAGTAAGTGAATTTTTCCATCATTCTTCTCAAATCACCATCAGTTATTACTCCTTTTATATAATTATTTTCAGAAACCGCCGTAATTCCCAGTCTTTTTTTAGTTATTTCTAAAATAACCTGCCTAATATTACTATTTAGATTCACTTCAGGCTTGTCATTTTGAGAAGATAAGTCTCTAACCTTTAAATAAAGCCGCTTTCCTAAGGAACCACCGGGATGAAATTTTGCAAAATCTTCGGAAGTAAATCGCCTTAATTCCAATAAACAAATGGCAATAGCATCGCCCAGTACCAACTGTGCAGTTGTACTGGTCGTGGGTGCCAGATTCAATGGACAAGCTTCTGCTTCTATTGTTGCATTAATAACAAAGTCAGACTGCTTTGCTAAATAGGAATTTGTATCGGCAACAATACAAGCTAAGGGGTTATTGCCTTGCTTTAATAGCGGAATAAGAACTTTAATTTCGGATGTATTCCCGCTTTTAGAAACACATAAAACCAAATCGTTACTTTGAATTATACCTAAATCTCCGTGTATAGCCTCGGCGGCATGCATAAAAATAGAAGGAGTACCGGTAGAATTTAAAGTAGCTACTATTTTTTGTCCTATAATTGCGCTTTTACCAATGCCTGTTACAATAACACGTCCCTTTAGTTGAATTATAGTTTCTACCAGATTTACAAAATCATCGTTAAGATAGTCTGCAAGCTTTGCAATTGCTTCTGATTCTGTGGATAAAGTGTTCTTAGCGGATGAGATTATTTCTTCGCGGGATTTCAAAATGAAAAAGTTTAAATATTAGTACGAAATTATCGCAAATTTATGTTATTTTGAAGTTTAAAATTAGCATCGGTTAATTTTTCGTTTTTAAAATGCAGATTAAAAAATCATTAATAGATAATTTACAGACATTTTTTGGTTTTGATAACTTCAAGGGAGACCAGGAGGCTATCATTACCAGTATCTTAAATAAAGAAGATACGTTTGTAATTATGCCTACGGGAGGTGGAAAATCAATTTGTTATCAGTTGCCAGCTTTAATGAGTGAAGGAACGGCGTTGGTAATTTCTCCGTTAATAGCCTTGATGAAAAATCAGGTAGATCAGTTGCGGGCTTTTGGTGGCTATGATAGTATAGCCCACTTTCTAAATTCCTCTTTAACAAAGACCGAGACAAACAAAGTTCGGGAAGATGTCATATCTGGCAAGACAAAATTATTGTACGTTGCTCCAGAATCTTTAATTAAGCAAGAAAATATCGATTTTCTAAGATCGGTTACTGTTTCTTTTGTTGCAGTGGATGAAGCTCACTGTATTTCTGAATGGGGGCATGATTTCCGTCCGGAATATAGGAAGATCAGACAAGTTATCAATAATATTCGCGAAGGTATTCCTGTTATAGCACTTACAGCTACTGCAACACCAAAAGTTCAGACCGATATCCAGAAGAACCTTGGTATGATGAAAGCAAACGTCTTTAAGTCTTCATTCAACAGAAGTAATCTTTTTTATGAAGTGAGGCCTAAAGGAAACGTTTTCAAAGACATCATTAAATATATCAAGAACAATCCTGGTAAATCCGGAATTGTGTACTGCTTAAGCCGAAAAAAAGTAGAGGAAGTAGCGAATGCTTTAGAAATAAATGGAATACGCTCTCTTCCTTACCATGCAGGTTTGGATGCTAAAGTAAGAGCAGAAACTCAGGATAAGTTTTTGATGGAAGAGGTTGATGTTATTGTGGCTACTATAGCGTTCGGAATGGGAATAGACAAGCCGGATGTGCGCTATGTAATTCACCATGATATTCCAAAAAGTATGGAAGGTTACTATCAGGAAACTGGTAGAGCAGGAAGAGATGGAGGAGAGGGTGCCTGTATAGCGTTTTACTCTGAAAAAGACGTTGATAAGCTAGCCAAATTCATGAAAGACAAACCAGTTTCCGAAAGAGAAATTGGTACACAGATATTGAAAGAAGTTATCGATTATTCAGAATCAGCAGTTTGCAGAAGGAAACAAATTCTTCATTATTTTGGAGAAAACTTTAACGAAGCGGGCTGTAACGATATGTGCGATAACTGTCGTGCTCAAAAGCAGTATTTTCAAGCCGAGGAATATTTAACCAGATTGCTGAAAATGGTGAAAGATTTTGGAGAAAAATTCGATGATCATCATTTGCTAAATGTATTAATGGGTATAGAAACTGCACAGGTACACTCATACAAACAAGCTCAGTCTGAATATTTTGGCTCTGGAAAGCAAGATGGGCCGATGTTATGGAAATCATTAATCAGACAAGCCGTTCTGAATAACTTTTTAGCTAAAGATGTAGATAATTTCGGTTTACTGAAGTTAACAAAAAGCGGAGCAGCTTACCTAACAAGTCCTTACTCTTTGAGATTTGTTTTGAATAGGGAAATGGTTGCTGTTGAAGAAGAAGACCAATCTGCGAAACAGGGGGGAAGCGCCTTGGATACCCAGTTGCTTCAAATGTTAAAAGAGCTAAGGAAAAAGATCGCAAAACAAAAAAGTTTGCCTCCGTTTGTCATTTTCCAGGATCCATCATTAGAAGAAATGTGTACGCATTATCCTGTAACTATGGATGAGCTGAAGCATATTTCTGGTGTAGGAAATGGAAAAGCCATGAAGTTTGGTACTCCTTTTATAGAACTTATTAAAAAACATGTTGAAGAAAACGAAATTGACAGACCTGTTGATTTTGTAATGAAAACAACAGCTAATAAATCTGCCTTAAAAGTTTCGATTATCCAAAATATAGACAGACAGATCTCATTGGAAGATATTGCGTCTGCAAAAGGTATATCTTTTGAAGATCTGCTAAAAGAGGTGGAATCTATTGTAAGTTCGGGAACCAAGCTAAATATTTCGTACTATATAGACGAAATTATTGATGATGACAGACAGGACGAAGTTTTTGATTATTTCAAAGCGGCAGAGATAGATTCTATTGATAAGGCTTTAGAGGAATTGGGGACTGATGACTATAACAGAGAAGAGATCCAGTTGATGAGAATTAAGTTTTTATCGGAACTTGGAAATTAGTAAAGACATTTATGAACTTAGATAAACTTAAAAACCAGGATGCCGGTAATTTTTTCTTAATGGCAGGTCCCTGTGCAATTGAAGGCGAAGAAATTGCACTCAGAATTGCGGAGAAAATAGTAACGATTACCGACAAATTGCAGATTCCTTATATATTCAAAGGATCATTTAAAAAAGCTAATCGCTCAAGAATAGATTCTTTTACAGGCATTGGAGACGAAAAAGCTTTAAAAATTCTGGAGAAAGTAGGGAAAGAATTTGATGTTCCTACGGTAACAGATATTCACGAAAGTAACGACGCTGCGATGGCGGCTGCTTATGTAGATGTGTTGCAAATCCCCGCTTTTTTATGTAGGCAAACAGATTTATTAATTGCCGCAGCGGAAACAGGTAAGTTTGTAAATATTAAGAAGGGACAATTTCTTTCTGCGGGTTCTATGAAGTTTGCAGTAGATAAAATTAAGGATTCTGGCAATAACAATGTGATTCTTACAGATAGAGGTAATACTTTTGGATACCAGGATCTTATTGTAGATTTTCGCGGAATACCAGAAATGAGGGAGTTTGACGTTCCGGTTGTTATGGATTGTACACATTCTTTACAACAGCCTAATCAAACATCGGGCGTAACAGGAGGTAAGCCAGCTCTAATTGAAACAATTGCTAAAGCAGCAATTGCTGTTGGTACAGATGGTTTATTTATTGAAACTCACCCCGATCCGAAAAATGCGAAATCTGATGGAGCTAATATGCTTCATCTGGATTTACTTGAGGATTTGTTAACTAAATTAGTAAAAATAAGAAAAGCGATAATTTAATTATCGCTTTTTTTGTTCTTTGCACTAAGCAACCTTTTTCCGTAATTCATAAAAGGCTTCTCTATTGCTATATAAGTGATCCAACTTAATAAAAAAGTTAAAATTAAGAATACTGCAAAACTTGTATAAGTAAGTTGGTCTTTATTTTTATAAAAGGGTTGGCATAAATGGAAAGATAGTGGGATTATCATACTATGGATCATGTAAAATGAGTAGGATATATTAGCTCCGAAACTCATAATTCCGGAAGATAAAGAACTTTTAATCTTTATTGGTACGTTTAACAATTTACTGGGATATACCTGTTTGTGCTTATCTAAAAACATGAATAAATAAATCACGATGCAGACAATTGTACTAATATATGTTACAGTAAAAAAACAGATTGCAAGCAAGTTAAGGTGAACTAAGTAACTTCTGCATTGACCTAATTTGTATTTGGCCATAACTATACCTAAGCAGAAATATATCATTTTATGAGACAATAAAGAGGGCGCCCCAAATACTCCAAGAAAGCCGGGAGTTTCCCAAATGCCAACAAGTTTTAAAGTTAATATATAAAGGACTACAGAAATGAAGATTAGACTAATTAACTTTTTGCTCGTGTTACAAAAGAGGAATATAAAGGGAAATAAGATATAGAATTGCACTTCTGTAGATAAGCTCCATGCAGGCCCCAATATACTTGCATTTATATAAGGAATCAAACCATGTACGAAAGTTAAATGAGATATAAGATCAATTAACCCAACATTTTTGTTTGCTCCATAAGTAAAAGATTGCATATCTCTTTCGAAAAATATATCATGAACATTGATAGATTGTTGATTTGTAAAATTGAAAGAGAAGTATGCTATTAAAATGATAATAAAATATACAGGATATAATCTGAAAAACCTCTTAATATAGAATTTTGTCCATGTTTTAGAAGAGGATGGACTATCTCTTTCCTGATTTATAATGTAATGATATGTCATTAAAAAGCCTGTAATGACTATAAATCCATTGACTGCCGGACCAGGATACATAAGAATATACCAAAAAGGAAATTTTAGAAAATCTGGACCTCCGATATGTTGATAAAAATGCCCTACAGCTACCCAAAGTGCTAATAGTATTCTCAAACCATTTAAAAACTTTGTGTCAGAGAAGGGAAAACTATTAGTCATTTAATAAGATATTATAGAAGTCAATGGTTCTGTCAGCAATGTGTTCCGGAGAAAAGTTATCCGATTGAAAGTGTACAATATTATTGGCTTTGATGATTGTTTCCGTCGCCTTAGCTAAAGAGTCTGCAGATATATCTCCATCATAAAGTAAAATTAAATCCTCACCGACTTCTTCACGCAGTTCTCGAAACACGGCCCTGTCCGGACAAAGTGTAGGTTTGTTGAAACTAAGGTTAAGAAATACGGAACCCGAATTGAACACCTCCTGATATGGCGTTACAACCAAATCGCAAGCATTAAGATATATTTGTAAATCCGTATCATTAATGAATTCATTGAATAAACTGATGTCTGATTTGTCTTTACCTAAATCTGCAATCTGATCTTGTAGCTCCTCATGTATTTTTCCAGCAATAAGAAGATGCTTGTTTTCTAAATTCAATTGGTTGAACGCATAAATAAGTCGAGGCAGGTTCTTGTACTTTCTTATCTGACCTAGAAATAGGAAAATAAATTTATCTTTTTGAATATTTAGTTTTTTCCGACTTTCTTCTTTATTAATAACATTTGGATAATATCCAATATAATGTGGGTGAGGTATGAAAGCAAAATGCTGCCTGTTAATTTGGTTAGCTTTTTTCTTAATTAACTCCAGACCATTCTTGTTTAAGCTGATAAAGCCGTCCACATATTTATACAATAAATCGTTCAGTTCCTTTTGTAATTTGGGATGATCTTTTTCATGCCCGTTTAAATTATGTACAGTCCATACAATTTTCTTTCCCAGTAACTTAATGAGGAGGAGGAAACATTTAAAGACAAAAACTCTTCTTTTTGCCTGTAAATAGGTTGAATAAGTTAAAATGTTAGTTGGCCAATGTATATGAAATATACTAAAATCATTAGAGATAGCATATTTTAATACGTTTTTTATATTAAAATCGAAATCAATGATTTTATGACCATTTTGCTCTATGTTTTTATATATCAGATAATTATAAGGGTTACTACTCTTAGTTGTATAGGCTGGCCATGCTAATATTCCATATTTTTTTGAAGTTTCTTTCATGTATTAGATCTCCGTAACTTACTTGTTAGATTTAATTGTATTTTATCTTTTAAATCCTTTGGAATTAACAAATAGACAAAGAAAATATAGGTAATAATTCCAGCGAGAATTTGTGCTATAATTTTATATAATATAAACCAGTTTGATATAACCTCACCGATGAGATAAACACAGGCCATCATTAATATAGTCGAAAAAACGGAGGGGAGCAACCTGATTATGTATGACTGCCAGGAGCATTTTATGAGTGTTAGAGCGCACCATACAGAAATTGGATATAAAAGTAATGCTCTAAGCGCAAAAGCCAGAGCTGTTTGAACAACGCCATATCTGGCAAATAATACAAATGCAATGATATTTGTAATGGCATAGAGTATAGTTAGCTTTGTTTGCCACTCTGGCTTATTTCTAACCAGCATAACACTTTGATTGTAGTATCCTATCGAGAAAAGAAAACCTGTGAGTGTAACAATTTGCATAACAGGAGCGGAAGCAATCCACTTTTCTCCAAGAAGGAATAAAGTTATATCTTTCGATAGTACGCTTAATCCTCCGAATAAAGGAGCGGTGATGAATGCGGTAATTGTTGTTGTATCTAAAAATGTGTTTTTAAGTTTATCGTTATCATTCTTAATCTTAGCGAATGCAGGTAAAGAGACACGAAGGAGAGACGAAGATATAACGGTATTCAATGTGTTAATAATACGTTTTCCTGTAGCATATATTCCGTTTGCAGCCGCACCTAAATAATAAGTAATGAAAAAAGAATCGCTGTTTTGGTTCGCAAAATTAGTTAAACCTGTTAAAGCAACATGCTTTCCATAATCTCTGATTTCAATAAATGCCTTCTTTCTGAATTTAAATTTAGGTTTCCATGGAGTAACCAGCCAGATTAAGAGCAATTCTAACAGAGCTGTGCTGGTTTGTTGAGCAACTAAACTGTATATACCAAAACCCCGGTACGCTAATACGATGCCTATAATGCCGCCTAAAAAAGTAGAAATAGAAGATCTTATGGCCAAAGATTGGAATTTCATATGATGCTGTAGCCAGGCTTCATGCATTCTTCCCAGACCACTGGTTAAGATAATAAAACTGGTAGCTTTTATAACAGCTGCTAAACCATCATTTTTTGTTAGAAATTCAATAAGATTTGATGAGAAGAATAATAGTAAAAATGCAGGAATTGAAACCAGAATACATAATACAAAGCCTGTATTATAATCATAATCAGAGGGGGCAGATTTTCTAACTATTGCTGTTGCAATACTATCAAAAACCACATTCCTTACGACCTGAACGAATAGCATTGCAAATGTAAGGAGTCCTATAATTTCGGGAGCTAAAAGCCTGGCGAGGACAATAAAAATAGCAAATGTGAAAGCCTGTTTGATAAAGTTATCCAATATAGACCATATCGTTCCTTTATAAAATGCTTTATTTCCCATATTCTATTTCCACAAATCTAAAGGAAATGCTTGTAATAATTTTTGATGGTCAAATTTAAGGGCTTGCATTCCGCCCATTTCTAATGCCTCTTCAATAGACCTGGCATAATCCATTTCACCGCTTCGGCCTGATCCCTGATAATAATCATTATACTTAAACATATTTTCCTCTTCACTCAGACGAATATACCTGGCCGGAATACCGAAAGATTCTGCTAAAATTAAACCATGAAGAGAACTCGCAATAATAAATTCTGCTTCGAGAATTTGTGCAATACATTTATTCCAGCTATTCAATGGAGAAATCACATTTTTCCAATTATTTGCCTGTGCAATACTTAAATCATGCAGGTTTGGTACAATAGCATATTTCCTTTGTGGTGATTTTTGAAATTTTCCTTTAAAGATGTGCGGTATCAATAAAGCCGGGTCTCCGTAAATCTGAGGAACAGCTATACCTCTGCTTAATAAAAATTCTCTCGTAAGTGGTCCTCTTACTGCTCTAACATCCAGATTGTGGTATTTATGTTCATCTAAACTTATTTTTCCATTGAATCCCGTTCCCCAAATCGTATCATCATTGTTGGCGAAGTGCAAAACAGATCCTAAAGCCACAAGCCGGGAATTATCGGTTGTTTCTTCTTCCAGTATAAAATTATTATCTGCAAGAATCTTACTAACGATTACGTAGGATAAATGATCGCCAAAATTTAGGGAACCATCCCGAGGTTTCCAATAATAAAAATCCACATGATTAAAAGGGAGTCTAAATTCTGCCGTTGGCGATTGGATATTTAATTTCTGCAAAATTTTTTCCTTAATATTCATGAGATATATAGCTGGTGTAGAGATGTTCCTGGTTATTAAATATTCAAAAAATTCAAGCTTAAATAAAAGCAAATACTTAGTGGATTACAAGTTTAATTTAATATTATTTTGACTTCAGCCATATGCCAGATAATTTGTATTTTAAACCACAATTATTAGAGGCGCAATTTGATGAATTTTGTTTTTTTAAGCTTGCAAAGAATAAATACCGACAGAGAATCTACGTCGACGGGTTTAGCAAAGGAGCTTTCTAATCAGCAGCATAAGGTTTTGTATGTTAATCCGCCCATAAATAGAAAGACCTGGTTTGCAAGCGATAATGATAAATTTATTAATGAGCACATTCGGGAAATTAAGGATCAGAAAGATGGTCTAATAGAAATTTCGCCCAACTTATATAGGCTGAATACACATTGCATATTGGAATCTATAAACTGGATTCCAAATACCATGATATTTTCGGTTGTAAATAAAATCAACAATAAAAGGTTAGCCCGCGAAATCCTAAAATCGACGCAAAAGCTTGACATGGATAATTTTATCCTGATAAATGATAAAGACATGTTTAACAGTTTTTATTTAAAAGAACTTTTAAAACCAAAAGCTTATATCTATTTAGACAGGGATAAAACAGTCGTAATGGATTATTGGAAAAGACATGGGACTAAGCTGGAGCCTAAATTGATTCGTAAATCTGATGCTGTCATTTGTAACTCTTACGATTTCGAAAAATATAATAGACAATTTAATCAAGACAGCTATTATATTGGAAATGGTGTGGATTTAGGATTGTTTGATGTTAAAAATCAATATGAGATTCCCAATGAACTTAAAAATATTCCTAAGCCTGTAATTGGTTATGTAGGCGCTTTGCTGTCATTACGCCTGGATATTGATTTAATGTTTTCTTCTGCAGTTAATAATCCGGATAAAAGTTTTGTATTTATAGGTCCCGAAGATGACGATTTTGCAAAAAGCAAACTACACGAATTGGAGAATGTCTATTTTCTGGGGAAACGGCACAAAAATATTGTTCCCGCGTATATTAACTATTTCGATGTATGCATTAATCCGCAGATTGTTAATGAAGTTACTATTGGGAACTTTCCTTTAAAAATTGTAGAATATTTGTCGTTGGGAAAGCCGGTGGTAGCGATAGAGACAAATACGATGAATGAGCTTTTTCCAGAAGTAACTTATATAGCAAAAAATCAACCGGAATTTGATAGGCTTATAGATAAGGCAATAAGGGAAGATAGCGATGAGAAACGTGAACGAAGAGTTAATTTTACAAAACAATTTAGTTGGAATAAAGTGGCTAATAATGTTTTGGCCGTTATTAAAAAAATAGAAAACAGAAAATAGAAATGGGTTTATTTAAGGCTCCTGAATGGATTAACGATTTTGCTTTTGATTATGAAAAAGCCTATGACATTCCTCAAAACGTATTTGACGAAATTAATGTTGGTTTAGATAGATTACAAACAGACAACCCGTTAGTTACTGTTTTAATTTCTGCGTGGAATGAAGAAGTGAATATTTTAAGATGTATTGCCAGTCTTTCTAAACAAAAAACCAATATTCCTATAGAAATTATAATAGTGAATAATAATTCCCATGATAATACACAATATACTATAGACAGATTTCATGTAAGGTCTTTATTTCAGGGAATTCAGGGCTGTGGACCTGCCAGACAGTTAGGTCAGGAAAATGCAAAAGGTAAGTATATTTTATTGGCAGATGCAGACTGTCTTTATCCGGATTGCTGGATAGAAGAAATGATGAAAGTTTTGCAGAAGGAGGGGGTATCTTGTGTATATGGGAGATATTCTTTTATTCCGGAAGAAGGATTTCCCAGAATACAATTATTTTTCTTTGAGAAAATGAAAGATGTGATTGCCGAATTCAGACATCTAAGAAAGCCATATTTAAATTGTTTTGGAATTAGTATGGGCTTTGTAAAAGAATACAGCTTGAAAGTAGGTTTTGTTATGACCAAGTTTTGGGGAGACGATGGAAAAATGGCTTTAGGACTGATGAAATATGGTAAAATAAAGCAAATGAAAAACAATAGGGCCAGAGTGTGGACCGGTGTGAGGTCTTTGCAACGAGATGGAAATTTCGCAGAAGCTTTAGTGAAAAGGTTGAAGAAAGAAGCTAAAAGATTTAAAGGGAATTTCGTTGGCAAATTACCACAAGACTAGGCCTATTTTCTAAACAGTAAGGGTATTTTCTCTACAATATTACCTATTTTAACTAAATATCTTTTGAATTCGCTTACAGGCTTTGTGTTTCGCCATTCGGTCTGGTTGAGGTACTGATAAAATAATTTCTGATAATCTTTATTATAATTATACGTCGAATAAAACGGCTTTCTATGAAAAAAATGTATCAGATTAGGTTTTGGATGATCTCCGTTTGAATAATAATTCCATAGTGCATCTATTTGTTTCCATTTTTTATGTAAAACAGTATTTAAACCATATTGATCACTAAAAGTAGCAAAATCTCTGTTTTCGTTCACACAATGGATTACTTTGGGAGTAACATCGCTTTGGATCCATTTTCTCAGATCCATTAATAGTAAACCTGAATTAAAATAGTTCTCTGAACCATCTAAGCCCAACTCTTTATAGTTCTTTATTCCAATATTTACAGTTTTACATATTGAATCTGTAACCGCGCCAGCAATATTGTCGCCTATATCTACATTCCAAAGTTCAGAAATATCAGTTAAAACAAGCATGTCTACATCCAGATAGAGTGCTTTTTTAATATCCTTAGGTAGGAAATAAGGGATAAATAGCCTCATAAATATGTTAAGAGGGTAAGTGTTTTTATCCAGTGGCAGGTTCATTCCCTGAGGAATTGCATTTCTGCTATTTATCCAATTAATGGTTATGAACCTGTCAGATATCGATCTTTCTAGTTTTATTTTATTATTTTTTGTTACATCGTCATCAATAACCCATACATCTATATGTTCGGAGCTTATATGATTAATTTCAATTGATTTTAATAAAGCCGCCAGCATAATCAGGTAATGATTGTCGCAGGCTACAACGAGCGTAATATTGTTTCCTTCGGTCATCTTTTTAAATTAAACGCTTAACAGGAGGTTTTTCTTTTGGATAGTTCTTTTCATCCAATTGTCTGGTAATGGTAATTATAGCAACAACTAAATAAAAATATATACTGGTAGGGAATTGAACTATAGCTTCCTGTGGATAACTTCCTACAGCTAATACGAATGCTATTAATGTCATGGCTAAACAATAATTTTGCAATTCGGGGTCACGAATCTTGAAATAGTTATTTATTCCGCTACGCACAATACCGAATAATAAGGTACAAAATAATAAAAGCCCAGCCCAGCCCAGTTCAACTGCGACACGAACATAGCCACTATCGGGTGCAAATCCGGTAAGCACCGAATGACGTACCATTTGCTTTCCAGTTAAGCTCACAGCACCAAGTCCGGCACCAAAAGGATGTTCTTGTATATAGGGTTGTATTCTTTTCTGATTGATAGCTCTTACATTAAAAGAAGCATCTTGTGAAGGCTTAAATGCAGACTGAAATCGCCTTATATTGTAACTTGACGTAGGAACATATACAAAGAAAGCCAGAAGAATAAAGCCGGCGGAGGCAAACAGAAGCACGGTACGGTTAAGTTTTAAAAGTACCAATAACCCTAAGGCTGCAGGAATAAGTACATAAGCACCCCGTGTACCAGAAAAGATCATCGCCCAGATAAAGAAAAATGCAAGCGCACCCAATACCACTTTCTTCCACAATTTCATATGATTTAGCATCATAATTATACACAAGACAGTACTTATGACCATATTATAGGAAAATGCTACAGGATCTGAATATATGGAAAACTTACGCCATCGGCCAGCTATAAAAAGCAAATTCCTATACTTTGGATCTGAATTGATAAACCGTTCTTCAAAAGGCAAAAAACCAACAAACTCCTGCCAAAAAGCATAAATAGCACCAATAAGAGTTAAACCTATCCAAATCTTAATCAGGAGCTTTATAAAGGCTGCACTTCGTATATGATATACAAAAACGAAATACATAATCATTACCGCAGCAACAGATCTTATAGTATAAAGCCAGGCTAATCTGGATTCTATGATAGGATTGGCAACCTGTAAAATGTTATAAGCAATCCATATTAAAATAAGTATGGAAATAGAGCTTTTGAAGATTCCCCAGTTTGGTTGTCTTTTTTGTTTAATAAAAAAACCGATAATCAGCAGAAGTTCTATGGAATCTATTACAGTACCAAAAGGATAATCGAGCCCCATGTGGGTAAACCACATGATAAAATAAGCGGAGACCAGGAGTGTGATGATTCCGAATTTTGGAAAAAACATGATCCCGTAGGCGATAGGAAGTCCAATTAAAGTAACCAAAATAAGAACAACCGCAGTTAGTCCTCCGGTTATTACCACTATTCCTAAAGCTATACATAAAATAGTGAGCAATAAATAGCCTATAGGATTATTCATTTTCTTAACGAAAATATTATCCTTTAGGGCAGATGAAAAGCTTGAGCTTTTGGAGCCAATATTTTTGCCAACCTCAATTTTCAGTTCGTTCACTATAAAAACAAAAGTTTAAAAAAGAAAAAGTATATGGCTATAAAAACAAGGGCAATGGCAACTTTCCTGATAGTATTTTGGAATTTCTTTTTATAGAAATCCTTATCGAGAACAGCTCGGTCAGGTTTTATTTTCATATCTCTATTCTACTTCTTCTATGTTTTTTATATGGTAATGTTGTGTTGCAACAGAATGCTTATTTGCATTTTTACTTCTTATTAAAGATATCAGCTGTAAGAAAACAAATTTCGGAATTCCAATCAGCGATAAATATATTTTTTTATCTGTATTTGAAAATATCAAAGAAAGTGCAAAACCTATAATAAACAGTGTAAATGCTGAACACCAAACTGCTATACCAATAATATTTCCTGTGACAATGTCTATGAATAAACATATCAGAGAAAGAATTAAAAAAATAAATAAAGGCGGTCTTAATAATATCAGACCAAAAAGTGTCTGATTTAGACTTAAATTCTGAATTCCCTTTCCTAATAAAGAAAAACCTAATCCGAAGTATTTAAACCATGTATTTATCCATCTGGCTCGCTGTTTCACAAGTTGATCAGACTTTGAAGTTTTTTCATCAAATACAATAGCTTCCTGTGCAAAGGCAATCCTTAAGTTCTGTTTCACTATAAAATATTGCAGTATTTTATCAAATCCGGCACCTTTTACGTGGTTATGCTTTAGAAAATCCTGATAAAGATTAACATTGAAAGCCATTCCAGAACCGGCAAGTGTAGCAGAAGATCCTAACTGATGTAATATTTTACCGTCATAAAAATGATAATAAATATCTCTTGCAGCATCCAACCGTGAGTAGGTTGTCTCTATATTTTTTGCAGAACGCACACCTTGTACGGCAACGTATCCTTTATTAAAATATTTATTTAATTCCAATAAGTATTCTGGATGTACTAAATTGTCGCTGTCAATAATTGTTAATCTTTCGTGATTTCTGATAAAATGATTTATTGCATACTGATGAGAACCTGTATTACTGGCTATAACATGCTCGGGTTTCAGTAAAACAACTTTATCATCTTGAAAATGAAGATTAGAGATATCACAATTATCTGCAACTATATAGATGATATAATTGCTGTAATTGAGTTTTTTAATTGATTTAACTACTGTTTCCAGGTTATCGGTGAATTGGTAAGCTGTAACGATAATGGCATAATCTGCCTCTTTTTCTGGATGATTGATTGGTGAATAGTTTCTTCGCTTAAATATGAACCATATTAAAAACAGCAATAGGGGTAATACCAAATTGTAACCAATAAGTACCTGAATAATATCCCATATCGTTGTCAAAAAAGGCATTTTCAAAATTTTAAGAAACTAAACTTTGGAAATATATTCTTTAGGCAATTTATTAAGAACCCAGCCTTTAAACTGAGAGCCAAGTCCATTCAAATAATCTGTATAATGTTTCTTAGCTTCAGAAATATTTCTGTCGGCTTCAAATACAGCTATTACATTGTCAGAAAACAATAGCCATTCTGTAGCTTGATTCAGTTTGGTTAATTCAACAGTTTCTATGATAATAATGTCAAATATATCTTTCAACATTGCTATTCTCTCTTTTATTTGATTTTCTGTTGTAATTTCCAATAGGGAAGTATCCTTTCCATAATTACCTAAAACCTCCAAAGGCTGTTCGGTAAATACTTCGTTTCCTACTTTTCCGGTCAGATAGTCTTCCAAATAGGCAGCGGGTTGAATTTTGCTGGTAATATCGCCATGACCAAAATTACTGTCTATCAATAAAACCTTTTTATTTGTCATATTCCAGGCAAAGGCCAGATTTAAGGTCAGTAAAGTTTTCCCCTCATTTTTATTTACGCTGGTGATGACAACAGTTTTATCTTTTATTTCTTTATCAAGCTCAAATCGAATAGACCTGATATGATTTTTAAATTCGGCTTCATCTGAACTCAGATTACTTTTGCTCCATATATCTTTCAAGTCTATAACGGAATTGTTTAATGCATTCACATATCCCAATACCTCACTTTCCGTTTTATTAGCAAGTATCTTTGGAGATTTCACTGAATTGTCGATATAATAGAGAATAAATATTACAAAGACACAAAAAACAAAACTTATAATACCACTTAAAATAACAAGCAACATCTTCTTTGACGGTTGTGCTAAACCGGGCATTGCTGTTTGGACCAGTTTTAATTTAATTGATAGGCCATACTCCATACTGCTCTGATTGTATTTTTGGAGTATATCTAAATATTCACGGCTGCTAACATCAACGTCTCTCTCCATAGATTGGACTACAGCTTCATGAGGAACTAACTTATCAAATTGTTCATTTAAATAGTCAAGTTGTCTCTCTATAAGTCCCAGGCTATAGCGCGACATATCTAATTGAATATCAAGATTTAGCTTTTGTTGAATCAGGTCTTGTTTGCTAACCAACGGGTTGTAAATGTATTGATCCGTATACCGATTTATTTGTCCGCTTAATATAGATTTCAAAGAATCTATTGATTCTTGGTATTTAGGGTCAAATCCACTTTCGATATATAAATCGTGAAGGGCTTTTAAATCTTGTTTTGTACCTATAATTCCTTGATTTACTCTTGTTAAAGTAGATTCGAGATAAGAGCGCTCTTTTGGTGAAAATTTCCTGTCAATTTCATTCAAAGCTCCCGATTTAGAAGCAATACCTTCTTTTACCTGTTGTATTCTGTCTGTATAAACTAATATCTGGGCATACAACTGGCTGGATTGCTCCTGAAGGTTTAATACTCTATTTATGATTTTATAATTTCTTAGAGAATCTATCTTCTTATCCATAGTCTCCTTTTTCTCTTGCACAAGTTTTCCTAAGAAAGTGGTTGCGTTTTTCTGGTTAGCCTTAACAAGTTGTGTATAATAACTTATGAATTCCTGGCTTAGATTGTTTACAACAAAAGCTGATAGTTCCGGACTTTCAGAATCAAATTCTATATTAATAAAATCACTATCACCTTGCCTGTATACTCTTAGTTTTCCTTTTAGTGCATCTGCATCATAATTCATGGATCTTAACAAATCGTATAATTCAATTTGTTGTTTGTCCCATAAATTTAATCCCTCTGTTTTTCCGTATTTTGCTTTATATATCTCTGTAATGGTGTTCCGTTCTTTAGCTGATAATTTGCTGATAGAACTGCTTAGCTCTCTGAAAGGCTTTTTTTCTGTTAAATCATGTATGATTAGAAGATAAGATACCTGATCTATTATCTTTTTCATTTTCATAATTTCTATCAAATTGCTAAATTCCTGAGAAACCTGATTCGCTTTCTGACTATCGCTGTTTGTTAGAAATGTGGTCTGTTGAGTTTCATCAACAATACCTGTAGATATCTGAGCCTGAGAAATATATGAATCGGGAAGATTCCTTACCAAAAAGAATGTAATGATTATCGTAACTATCGGAATGATAATTAAGGTATATTTATGTTTTTTGATAAGTCTAGAAAAAATCGCTAATTCTTCCATTATTTAATGTCTTCGAGTTTTACGGTAAGTAATTCTTCTAATTGAAATTTTGATGTTAACAGGTTGGCTTCGGCAGAAACCTTTGATTCTTTAACCGATGTTACAAACGTAGACACATCATTAAACTCTTTAAAAGATATCTCACTTCTTTCGTATTTCGCTTTCATGTTGGTAAACGTAGATTCTGCATCTATAACCCGTTGATTAACCAATTTAAGTGTCTGTAAATTTTGAACATAAACTGTATAACGCCTTTTCACCTCGGCTTCCAATTGTAAGGCATATTCGTCTCTTTCAGCATTGGCAACAATTACTTCAGAGCGGGCGTTTTTTACCTGATATGGTTTTTTTACCAAAATAGATGCGGGCGAAAAGTTTATATTTAAAAAATAACCACTTAAAATACTGGAGTTTACTCCATCTATATTATAAATATTAGTCCTGTTTACATAATTAAACGATAAAGGGTCTAGCCAGGAAGCTTTAGCGATGCTTAAATTATTATTGGCCATAGTGACCCTATTTTCGAAAATCTTATTTCTTGGGTAGTTTTCTTTCGCAACTGCTATTAACTTTTCCATATATAAGTATGAAAAATCGCTAAGAATATTTTCTTGTGCTTTAAGCAAAGCGGGTGCAGAAATAAGAAAAGGTATAAGTATAATCTGTAAAAAAAGTCTATCTATAAAAATCATTTTCTTTCTATAAGAATCCAAATATATCATATTTAGGTCTCAAAATATGCGAATATTGTTCCCTTTTTTCCTTTATAATAGCTTAAAGATTATATACAGCGCTGAAGTTGTTTCAAACATTGTTTTAAATACATATGAATGATATAAATACAATGATTGCGTATAAAAAGTTTAATTTTGGACAATTCCTATTGATATTGTATATACCTACTATATGGGTTAAAATGTAGAGTTTTGTGCTTTGTTGGGGAAAAGTTTACCTTATTGTTCTTTGCTAAAATCTGGTATAGACAATAGTTTTCATTCATTTTTGGAATGGCTTCATTTTTGGTATTAACGCATTTGTATTATAGATAAAGATATGTTCAAAGTTTTACGGTTCCTTTTATTTTTTATTGTAACCTTCTCATCTGTTAATGTTTTTTCGCAGTTTCCATATGAAGAAACATTTAAAAATTCAACTGCCCCAGGTATAAAATTTGGCGGAGGTGATAATCCCGCTACAGAGGGATATGCTTTTTTAACGGCGAATAACGGCTCAGGTTCCTGGAATACCATGCCTATACCAGATGCTAATGGAGATGGATATTTAAGACTAACAAATAACTTGACTTATCAAAAAGGATATATATATAATGAAACAATTCGTATCCCATCTACAAATGGACTAAGGATAGAGTTTGAATACAATACCTACAGTCCTCCGGGCACATTAGCCCCAAGAGGTGCAGACGGAATTTGCTTTTTTCTATTTGATGCCAGTGTACTTCCAAATTTTAAAATTGGAGGTTTTGGCGGATCTCTAGGTTATGCACAGTATAAAAAAGACGATTTACCTACTGGACCGGTGCATTTAGACGGAGTAACGGGCGGATATTTAGGTGTAGGCTTAGACGAATTTGGTTATTTTGCCAGAACTTATGAAGGTAGACAACCCATGTTAAATGGAACACATGTTTATCAAAGCGAGCCAAATTCGGTTGCAATAAGAGGGAAAGGAAACGGAAATGCTACTGTACCTAATAATTATCCTTTGCTAGCTTATAAGCGGACGAATACTTTAGCAGAGCCATTTCAGTTAATTGGTGGTAATAACAATAGCCGCCAACCTAATCTTTCTAATGTAGGATACAGAAAGGCTATCATTATACTGGATCCCAATCCTAGCGGAGGTTATAATGTAAGTGTAGATATCCAGGTAGGAGGAACCACTCCAAAAACATATAAGGTAATAGATAAATATCACTATCAGGAATCGGCACCAGAGCAATTAGGTTATGGAATATCATCTTCGACCGGTAATAATGTTAATATTCATGAAATTAGAAACTTAAAAATAGAGTTACTGGAAGACAAACCAATTGGTATATCCGATATTGCACATACCTCGACAAATACAGCTGTTGATATTTTTGTAAAAACAAACGAAGAACACTTACCTATTAATCAAAATACAATAGTAATAGAGAACACTAGACCAGCTAATGGAAATGTAGTATTAAATAGCGACTTATGGTTCAACTATACTCCAAATCCGGGATTTAGCGGTATAGATGTTTTTACATACAGACTACAGGACGTGGCCAATAATACCATCTCTAATCCAATAACAGTTACAGTTCACGTAAAACCTGTAGGTTCGCCAGATACTTATACAACACCTTTAAATACACCGCTTGCTGTAAATGTTAAAGATAACGATGCTTCTAAAAGCGGAACTACCGTTATTCCAAATACAAATCCTGTAAACGGAATTATTTCTATAGACCCCGTAACTAATATCGTAACTTATACACCCAATAATAACTTCGTTGGTTCGGACAGCTTCACTTATAAATTAAGAACTCCGGACGGATTGGAATCAGATCCAATAAACGTAACTATAAACGTTTTACCGAGTAATCTGACTCCGGCGAAAATTGGATTGGCTAAAGCTCTAATTGATGTAAATAAACAAATAGATGGCAGTTTTATTTTGTCTTATAGATTCACATTAGTTAATGCCGGACAGATTGCAATTGCAAATTTAAGTTTAACCGATGATTTGTTATCTGTATTCCCTGATGCTGATTTTTCTGTAAAATCAATAAGATCTAATGGAACTAACTTAGTTCCAAATTTAGCTTACAATGGTAGATCTGATAAGGAATTGCTGAATACTTCGAGTATGTTACTACCATTATCAAAAGAATATATAGATATAGAAGTAGTGGTTGCCTTAAGCAAGCCAAGAGGAACATATAATAATTTTGCGTATGTAACAGGCATTTCTCAGGGTGACGGTTCTATTGTAAACGACGAATCGACAGATGGGCTTACTCCGGATCCTATTGTCATAGGAGATTTCTCACCAAACCAAAAGACACCTGTAACGCTTGAAAAAGGAAGTGTTTTTATTCCGGAGGGTTTTTCACCAAACAATGATGGAATAAATGACAGGTTTGTAATTCAAAATACTTCAGGAAAAGATGTTCTTCTGGAAATTTATAACCGTTGGGGTAACATCATTTATAAATCTAAGAACTACCAAAACGATTGGGATGGAAGATGTAATCAGGGAATTTATTTCGGGGAGGATGTTCCTGGTGGCACATATTACTATATAGTGAATATAGAAGGGGATAAAAAAGTTGGATTTATAACTATTAGCAGATAATAATGAGAAGATATCAAATATACATCATAGCTAGTTTTCTATTCGCTGTTATTTCTCAGCAAGCGAATGCACAACAGGATGCTATGTATTCGCAGTACATGTTTAATACTTTAGCTATAAATCCAGCCTACGCAGGTAGTAGAAATGTAACTTCTGCAACTGCTTTATACAGAAACCAATGGGTTGGTATTGCAGGAGCTCCGGAAACAGCTACTTTTTCAATAGATGCCCCACTTAGTAATAAAAGAATGGGTGTTGGCTTTCAGGCATATTCGGACAAAGCCGGAATTATTAAAAATAACGGAGCGTCTTTGAGCTATGCTTATCGTCTCAGAATGGATAAAGCAACACTTTCTTTTGGAATGCAGGGAGGAATAAGACAATATAGAGCAGACTATACATCTGTTAACTTAGATCAAAGTGGGACTACAATAGATCCGGCATTTGCAAATAATATAGATAAGGTATTGTTTGACGTAGGAGCGGGATTGTATTATAATACTGATAAATTTTATATCGGATTTTCTGTAATGGATCTATTGAAAAATAAGTTTACAAGCTATGAATCTCCGGGAATGAATTTAGGAAACAGAGAAGAAGCCCATCTTTTCTTATCGTCTGGAGTAGTCATTCCTTTAGATCAGGATTTTAAGTTAAAACCTTCTTTTTTGGTTAAAGCCGTGAAAGGAGCTCCGATAGAAGGGGATATCAATGCCACATTATGGATTAGGGATATAATTGCTGTAGGTGCCCAGTATAGAACAAGTGCAGATTTAGCAGGAATGTTAGAATTTCAGGCCACACCTCAGATCAGACTGGGATATGCCTATGATTACAGCACTACAGAATTGAGAAAATACAATTCTGGAAGCCATGAGATTATGTTAAGGTACGAATTCGGATTTAAGAAAGATAAGTTTATATCACCTAGATACTTTTAAGCGTTTATAATGAAATACAAAATACTATCGATAATTATTTTAACCTTAAATATGAACGTTTTATCTGCTGCAGATAAGCCGAAAGAGCGTGATATAAAAAGGGCCAAAGAAGCTTTTAATTCATTAAGTTATATTCAAGCTATTAAGTTACTGAAGCCTTTGGCAAATAAAGACACTTCTAATACCGAGTTATTGGAAATGCTTGCCTATAGTTATAAAATGGTTAAGAACTATGATGCTACGTTAGATGCTTACACAAAATTAGCGAAACGAAGTAATGTAAAACCTGAATGGAAGCTATATTATGCGGAAGCATTGGCTAATAAGCAGCAATACGAAAAATCTGTTTCTGTTTATAGAGATTATCTGAAATCTGTACCGAATGAAAAAAGGGCATCTTCTTTTGTAAATGCAAATTTAAAGTCTTTTGAAGAAAACAGAGGAGCCTGGAATATTGCTTTTACAAATATCAATACCCTTAGTTCAGATTATGCTCCTATATATTATAAGGAAGGTTTATTGTTTTCCAGCAATAGAGTAATTTCTAATGTTACCAAGCGGGTTTTTGCATGGGACAATACTCCGTTTTCTGATCTTTATCGTATAGAGAAAATAAGTGATATTAAATACTTGAATGCAGATAGTATTTTAACAAATTTAACCGCTAAAGGAAACAAACCTTACAAGTTTAATGACGATGATACAGAACAAACGAGTAATGACAGTAAAGTATTAGCTATATATCAACCTTCATTGGAAAGAGACAGTTTACTGCTTTTTGGAACTTCAAATGCATTAAAAGCAGAACGTTTAAAAGGTAAAGTCAACAGTAAATATCATGAAGGTTCTGTAGCTGTTTTTCCTGATGGAAGCATAATTTTTACCAGAAATAATTTTTATAAAGGTTCTAAAAATCAGAGTAAAGAAGGAGTAAACAGATTGAAAATGTATACAGCCAATTCGGATTTTAGTAGTATAAAAGAGTTTCCTTATAATAATAACGAGTATTCAGTTGGACATCCGGCTTTAAGTAAAGATGGGAACATTTTGATTTTTGCTTCAGATATGCCTGGCGGATACGGAGGAACAGATTTATACTATTCAGTTAAATCTGGAAATGGCCAATGGATAAGACCAATTAATCTGGGAAAAGGAATAAATACAGAAGGTGACGAGATGTTCCCGTTTATAGATAAAGAAAATACGCTTTATTTTTCTTCCACCGGTTATGCAGGTTTAGGAGGTCTTGATGTTTTTGAGATAAAAATGAAAGATATGAAACCTCTGGGGCAACCCAAAAACATGGGAATGCCTATAAACTCTCCGGAAGATGACTTTGCTTTAATAAAAGATTCCGAAGGAAAACAGGGGTTCTTTAGTTCAAACAGATCTGGCAATGATGATATTTATTCTTTTAAAAGAAGCACTCATAAAATTTTATTAAAAGGTGTCGTAAAAGATGGCAGGTTAGGTATTGCATTACCTGGTTCCAGAATTTTATTAAGAACATTGGATGGTATAGATACTTTAAGAGTAGGACCGAGAGGAGAGTTTGAAAAAGAATTAGCCAAAGAAACTGATTATGAGCTAACAGCACAAAAATTAGGATATGTTAGTCAGCAGGTTTTTACAACTTCTGTCGGAATTAATAAAGATTCTACCATTGTACTGAATATTAATTTATTCAAAACGGAAAACAATCAGCAATGGGTAATTAATAATTGCGATTCTTTAAAAAGCGTATTCAATTTTGATAATATTTATTACGATTTGGATAGGGCAGAAATAAGACCCGATGCCAGACCTGCTTTAGATAAGATTGCTTTAATCATGTTAAGTCATCCAGAAGTAAGTATTATTACTTCAAGCCATTGCGACAGCAGGGCATCAAATGACTATAATCGACTGCTTTCTATAAGAAGAGGTAATTCGGCAAAGGCTTATTTGGTATCAAGAGGTGTAGCTGCCAGCAGAATTAGAGTAGAGTATTATGGAAAGACCCGTTTAACCAACCGTTGTTACGACGGTGTACCGTGTTCTGAAGAAGAACAGCAAGTGAATAGAAGGACCGAATTTGAGGCGATACTAAACGGAGTTAACCTATCTCAGTTAGATTGTAACGAAAAACTCTGATAAACAAATTCTGAGTTGGAAAGCAGCAAGTTTATAAACTTGCTGCTTTTTTTGTTTGATTGTAAATCTGGCTTCTATTTTGATGTATGTTTTAACAAAAAAGAGCCTATGAAAAAGCTACTTACAATTGCGCTTTTATGTTTAACAGTTTTAAGCCTTAAAGCACAGGTAAAGTATGGTTTGAAAGCGGGAGTAAACTTCGCAAATGCGACTTTTAAAAACGCAGGTCTTTCTACTTCTCCATCCAGTTTAACTACATTTCATGTAACAGGATTTGCCGACATTCCTATAGATGGTATGTTCTCTTTCCAGCCAGGTGTAACTTACCTTGGTAAAGGATACAAGTACGATATTACAATCAATGATAGCCCTGAGAAAGGGGAAGCAAGTTTGTCTTATTTAGAAGTCCCTTTAAACGGAATAGCCTATTTTCCTACAAGATCAGGAAGACTTTTTATTGGCGCAGGACCTTATATGGGGATTGGAATAAGTGGGACATTGGAACAGGGAAGTACGGAAAAAGATTTGAAATTTGGTACAAGCGCAGATGATGATGTAAGCCCGATAGATTTGGGTTTAAATTTTATGTTAGGTTACCATTTAAACGGAGGGCTTCTCTTTAACGGCGGATATGGTTTTGGATTTACAAATGCAATACCTAAAGACAAAAGAGCTGATGATATAAAAATTAATCATAAACAATTCTTTCTGTCTTTAGGTTATAGCTTTTAATTAATTTTCTTTTGAAGTCTTATTAAGCTTGTAATAAATAAATATGAGTGTTAAAATAAATATAGCGCCTAAACAAGCTGTTTTCCAGCCACCTAAAGTCCATAAGAATATACCAAATGCAGACCCGCTTGCTGTTCCAATAAAGCTCGTGGTCATAAAAACAGTATTCAATCTATTTCTGGCCGCTGTACTTAAAGCGTAAATTCTTGTCTGATTGCTTACATGTACAGATTGCTGACCAATTTCAAGAACGATTATTCCTATTATGAAAGCCATTAATATGCTTCCGAAAAAATAAAAGATCAACATACTGAAAATTAATATCAGTATTCCATATCCTACCACAGCTCGGGAATTTGATTTATCCGATAGTCTGCCCACAATAGGAGCTAACATCGCTCCGGTGGCTCCAACAAGACCAAACATGCCTATTTTTTCACTAGTATAATGATAAGCATCCGATCCGAGATATAATACCATAGTTGTCCAAAATATACCGAACGTGGCGAATACAACGAAGTTGATTAGAGAAGCTTCTCTTAAAACGGCATATTGGTAAGTAATTTCTTTTAAAGACCTTAAGAGATCAAAATAAGTTCCGGTATAACTAACTTCGCTTTTAGGAAATCGAAAACTTATTATTATAGTTAATGTGGCGCAAATAAAACTGGCAGTCCAAAACATAAATCTCCAGCCAAAATACTCACCAACAAAGCCGCTTAATGTTCTGGATAATAAAATTCCGATTAATAAGCCGCTCATTACAATACCAACCAGTTTTCCGCGTTCTTCTGGTTTTGACAATGCAGCCACCATAGGAAGAATGAGTTGTGGTGTAATCGAGCTAAATCCTATACCAAAGCTAGCAATTTGGAGTAACCAGAATTCCTTACTTATAGCTGCTAAAATTAAAAATATACAGGACGCACAGGTTACCAGAATAATCTGCTTCTTCCTTTCATATTTATCTCCCAGAGGGACTAAAAACAACAAACCCATGGCATAGCCAAATTGAGTAAGATAAATTGTTTGTCCTGCTACGCTTTCTTCTATATTAAATTCTTCGGCAATAAGATGAATTAAAGGTTGACAGTAATATAAATTAGCAACAATTAACCCGGTTGCCAATGCCATAATCGAAATATCCGATTTTCTTAAAGTATTAGTTGACATAAAGTAATTGATGCTGAAAAATGATTTAGAAATCTAAATCTGTAAAATTTTTCTTTTTTCGAACGAAATAGTCCCAAACTATGGATTTCGGGTATAAGCCAATTGAATTAGGTAGTTTGGAAATGTCTTTATTGTAGGCTATTTTCCTTTTAAAAAAAGCCATGCAGATTGCCCTGTGAGCTTTGGAAATTGCAGCAGCATTTCCAAATTGTCGCTTTGAAGCAAATCTCAGAAGCGCAAGAAAATCTAAGCAAAATCTGAAAGGAATTAAAAAACAGCTTACAGACGGTTTTAAATTCTTTTTTAATAGAAATCCGTTATTTCTGAAATTCAGGTATGTTTTATATGGACTTTCTGTATTAAGCGTACCGCCGCCTACGTGATATACTTCAGAATAACCGCAGTACATTACTTTGAATCCTAAATTTTTAGCTCTCCAGCAGATATCTATTTCTTCCATATGAGCAAAAAACGCTGAGTCTAATCCGTTCAAACGCTTCCATACCGACGATTTAATAAATAAAGCGCATCCGCTTGCCCAGAATATTTCTTTAATATCATTGTATTGACCTTCGTCTTTTTCCAGACTATCAAAAATTCTGCCTCTGCAGAAAGGATATCCGTATTTATCAATAAATCCGCCAGCAGCACCAGCATACTCAAAATGTGTTCTCTGGTAAAAAGATTTTATTTTAGGCTGGGCGATTGCTATCTGCGAATCAGATTCCATCATTTCTATTACCGGATTAATCCAGTAAGGGGGCACTTCCACATCCGAGTTCAGTAACACATAATAGTCGGCAGTAACCTGTTTTAAAATTTCGTTATAACCACCGGCATAACCTAAGTTCTCCTGGTTTTCTATAACTTTTACTAATGGAAAATACGCTTTTATAAATGCTACAGAATCATCTGTAGATGCATTGTCCCCAACAACTATTTCTAAATTTTCGTATTGACTGTTATATACCGTAGGTAAGAATTCTGCCAAATGTTTCTTTCCATTCCAATTTAATATTACGACTGAAACTTTAGGTATACTCATTTAATATCTCCCGGCTTAATTTTCCACCTTTTATGGGACCATAACCAATACTCAGGTGTTTGGTTAAGTCTTTTTTCTAGTAAACGAATATAGGCATTTGTAATCTCTAAATCTGCAGTTTCTCTTGGATTATTAGTGATTTTAATAAATTCGGCCTCGTAATGTCCTCTTTTAGGAACCCGGATATCACAATAGATTACAGGATAATTTGTAGATTTTGCAATTTTTTCGATTCCCGTAAAAAATGGTGTTTCCTGATTCATAAACTTTAACCATGCGTAAGAACCATTACCTGTAGGCCTTTGGTCGCCTGCAAAAACTGCAAAAATCAGTTTATTTTTGTATTCTATTATTTTCCTGAAAGTCTGCGTCATTTCTACCATTTCGGCACCAGACTTCTCTCTGATTCGCTTATACGTCTGATCGAAAGCTTTATTTTGCAACTGTTTATAAACTATTAGTGGCTTGGCTTTGGTAACCATAGAGGTGGTTATAGCACTCCATTCCCAATTCCCATAATGTCCTACCGCCATTAAAAAACTCTGATTCTTATCTTCAAACTCTCTAAAAATTTCTTCGTTTACAAAGCGAAATCTCTTTTTGATATATTCAGGAGAGGCAGACAATAACTTTATCACTTCAAAAATCAAGTCAGCTAAATACTTAAAAAATCGCTTTTCAATTTGTTTAATCTCTTCTAAGTCCTTGTCTGGAAAAGCATTTCTAAGATTCTCGAAAACTGCATTTCTTCTATATTTAACAATATAAAATACGATATAGTAGGCAAGACTAGAAAATATATACAGAACCCTTAAAGGCAACAGAGAAATAAGATATAAAAAAAATGCAGCTGCATTAGAAAGCCACTTAATTATCATTATTTTCGCTTATTTAATGCAAACATATAAAAATTGAGATGGAAAACAGTGTAATATTTCCTTTGTTTTATCTTCCACCAATTGAATTTTACAAACAATTGATTGATAATAAGGATATAAACATAATCTTAGAAAAACACGAGCACTTCCCTAAACAAACATATAGGAACAGAGCTAGTATTTACGGTGCCAATGGTAAACTGAATCTTATTGTGCCTGTTGTTAAAGGAGCTAAAGTTCATACCCCGGTTAAAGATGTTAAAATAAGCTACGATGAAGATTGGCAAAGACTGCATTGGTTAAGTATGCAAACCTCTTATAGGAGTTCTGCATATTTCGAATTCTACGAAGATGACTATGCCCCGTTTTACGAGAAAAAGTATACTTTTCTATATGATTATAATTTAGAACTTTTCGAAATGCTGAAAAAGCAACTAAAACTAAAAGTTGATTACACTTTCAGTGAATTGTACGAAAAAGTATATGGTCTGGATTTTAGGGAAAATATACATCCTAAAAAAGAAAGCACTTATCTGCCGGTACAGTATTATCAGGTTTTTGAAGATAAATATAATTTTATGCCTAATTTAAGCATTGTAGATTTGTTATTTAATCAGGGACCACAAGCGTTAAAGTATATATAGTATGAAGAAGACAAATATTCCCAGATATAAAACTCCCCGTAAGCGTAAAAAAAGAATTCCGGGAGAAAGTCCGGGAATATTTGTTGTCTCAGAAACAGCACTCTCTTCGAAAATACATGTTTATGTATATGACAGCGAAAATATTGTTACCAAAGAATTTTCGGACATACATAATGCCTATTCATTTATTGCTCAAAATCCGGGTAAATTTTACTGGATAGATATACAGGGATTGGGGACACAGGATGTTCTTAATTCTGTAAAAGAAAAATTCGGGATTAATGCTTTGGTAATGGAAGATATGGTGAATACGCACCAACGGCCAAAGTTCGAAGAATTTGACGACTATATTTTTGTTGTTACGAGAGTTTTAGATCTGGATGAAAACCTAAGTCTCAAAAATGAGCAGCTTTCGATGATCCTAAACCAGAATACATTAGTTACTTTTCAGGAAGACTACGAAGACATCTTAAACCCTGTACGAAATCGTTTGATAAACAGAAAACAGACCAGTATACGTAATTTGGGGCCGTCTTATCTGCTTTATGCAATTATGGATATTGCCACAGATCAAAACTTTAACCTGATTAATAGGTTAGGAGATGAGCTGGAAATGGTTGAAGATTCTTTGTATGATAAGCCCCAGAAATCTATCATGTATCGCATTCAGGGAATCAAAAAGATAATGTTGGCCATACGACGCGTTGCATGGCCGGAAAAAGATAAGCTTAATGAAATGCAGAGAAGCAACTCGCCGCTTATTTGTCAGGAAGTGAAAGTGTTTTTGCGTGACGTTGCAGATCATAATATACAAATTATAGACCTTCTGGAAACTTATCGGGAAACATCCACTACATTAATGGATATTTATTTAACCATTATCAACAATAAATTGAATGAGGTTATGAAGATATTGACCGTAATATCGGCAATTTTTATCCCTCTAACTTTTATTGTTGGCGTTTATGGTATGAATTTCGCGTATGAACATCCGGTAACAGGAGAGATTTTGAATAAAAATATGCCCGAGCTGTATTGGCCAAATGGTTATTTATATGTTTGGATACTAATGATTTTCATAACCATTATTCAAACTATATATTTTATAAAAAAGGGTTGGTTCAAAGATTAATTAGAGATTAGATAAAGAGATTTTTATTTTTGTAGCTCATGCAATCTTTTGAGGTAAATAAGTCAGATATTCAAAAACTAAACAAAGCTTTAGAAGGTACTGACAGTGAATTACTGTCTTTACTGAAAGAATATCACTCCTCGGAAATTGCCATACTTTTCGAAAACCTCAATCAGGAAGAACAAAAACGGATTATTAATCTTCTCCCATCCGAAATTGCTTCAGAAGTAATCTCCGAGATGGATTTAGAATATCATCCCGAAGAGATTTTAATTAATCTTCCTCCGGAAAAGCGACAGGAAATTGTTGAAGAACTGGATTATGATGATGCTACAGACATTATTTCTTTATTAGATGAAGAAGATCAGCATGAGATTCTTCAGGATATAGATAAAGAGGATGCGCATAACATTAGGACACTTCTAAATTACGAAGAAGATACTGCAGGTGGTTTAATGAACTCGCAGCTCATTAAAGTACAAGCGACCATGACCAAAAAGCAGGCAATAGACGAAATTATTGCACAAAGTGAGGAAATGGAAGAGTTCTATACCGTTTATGTAGTTGATGAACATGATCGCTTACAGGGAATTATTTCCTTGAAAAATCTTCTGAAATCTAAGGCCAGCTCTTATGTTTCGGATATTCTGAATGAAGAATTTATTTATGTAAAAACCAATATCGATCAGGAAACTGTAGCTAATCTGCTATCACAATACAATTTAACAAGTATTCCTGTTGTCGATGATGAAATGAAACTTCTGGGACGTGTAACTTTTGATGATATTATAGACGTTCTGAACGAGGAGAATACCGAAGATATTTTAAAAATTTCCGGAGTTTCTGAAGACGAGGAATTGAGCGGTAACTGGAAAGACGCGGTAAAATCCAGGTTGCCATGGTTATGTCTTAATTTGTTTACTGCATTCCTGGCATCTTCGGTTATCCGCTATTTTGATTCGACTATAGACCTTTTGTTGATTTTACCCGCTTATATGACTATAATAGCCGGAATGGGAGGAAATGCGGCTACACAAGCGTTAGCGGTGACTGTAAGGCGTATCACTTTAAATGACCTAACAGATCAGCAAGCATATAGAACCGTATTAAAAGAATTTACGGTTGGATTAACCAATGGAGCAATCATAGGTATTATCCTTTTCTTAGTCGCACTGCTTTACGATTCGAACCCAATGTTAGGACTTGTTATTTTTATTGCGATGGCAGGAAATCTGATTATTGCAGGTGTCGCAGGTTCGGCAATTCCGTTGATATTAAAAAAAGTAAACATAGACCCTGCAATCGCTTCTTCTATCATAATAACCACATTTACAGACGTATTTGGCTTTTTGCTATTGTTAGGATTAGCCTCAAAATTATTACTGTAGACTTCAATACTGGTTCGTTTACAATGATTAAGTCATTTTCATGATGAGATGTCCGACATTCCAAGCTTTCTTGTAAATTTGCAACATGTCTGAAGGAATAGAAAAACCAACGATAATTTATATATACGATGCTATTTGCGGATGGTGTTATGGCTTTAGTCCGGTAATGAAAACCATTTACGAAAAGTATAAAGATAAATTTGATTTTCAGGTACTTTCGGGCGGCATGATCTTAGGAGACAGAGTTGCGCCAATTGCTCAAATGAGAGATGTTATAAAAAATTCATATAAGAGGGTAGAGGAAACTGCTGGGGTTAAGTTTGGGGATAAATTTATAAATGAGGCAGTAGAAGAAGGGACAATGATTATGAGTTCGGAAAAGCCTTCTATTGCGCTGTCTGTTTTTAAGACTTATTTTCCTCAGAAAGCAGTACTTTTTGCATCAGATTTACAATTTGCCTTAAATTATGATGGTCTGGATTTAAATGACGATAATACTTATAAATCTATTATTAAGAAATACAAAATTCCGGAAGGTGAGTTCATTGGTAAATTAAATGACGAAGAATTTAGGCAACTGGCTTATTATGACGTTGCTTTAAGCAGGCAATTGCAGGTAACAGGTTATCCGGCGGCTTTTATAAAAACTCCGGATATGGAATTTTTTATGATAGCCAAAGGTTACGCCAATTTAGAAACTATGGAATTGCGAATCCAAAACGTTATTAAAGAAGCTGGGTTAATCCTTTAATTAATAGTTCTAAGAAAAATCCCCCTTAAATCCCTTTAGGAAGGATTTTCTTATTTATTATAGCTATCGTTTATTTAAACAGCTTTTACCGTAACCTCAATATTTCCTCTTGTTGCTTTGGAATAAGGACAACCTTTATGGGCTGCATCTGCCAGTTTTTGGACCTGTTGCAATTCTAAATTTGGAACATGAACATGCAATTCGGCTGACAATACAAAGCTTGAAGGACTTTCTTCGTTAAAGCTAACATATACATTTACTGATGCATTACTTACATCAATACCGTCTCTTTTACCTACAGAACCTAATGCGCCCAGATAGCAGCTACCCCACGCGGCAGCAAATAAAAGTTCTGGGTTTGCATAACCTGCTTTTCCGCCCATTTCGGCCGGTTTTCTCATTTCTAAGTCTATAACTCCATCGGAAGATTTAACATGTCCGTCGCGGCCCCCGGTAGCGGCTACAACCGCTGTATATAGTTTTTTCATAGCATAATATAAAATTGATTTACGATTTAGAATTAACAATATGAAGTGTGAGAATGTTTGAAAGAATGTTATTTATGCTGTTCAACCACTTTATAGATTTCGGACGAAACCTTGGTTATAAGCTCCAGCTGTTCGGTTATTAAGCCATCATTAGCTTTTTCTGTATCCATACTAAGTGGTTTTATAGCTTCTTCCGTTCGGGAAATGTTTTCATCGGTTACAATCAAATAAGAACGCTTAAGATAATAGCTGGCTTTATTAAGTAGCTTTTTCTGGTCCTGAGTTAAGGCAGAGGATTCGCTTTCATCTATAGCAACAGAGAGATTAGCCAGATAAGAAGACAGTACATGGCTTAGTACCACAAATTTATGTGTCTCTGTTTCTTTAGTCTGTTTATTTTTAGGTTCACTTAACATCCTTTGAAAAGCCGCTGCAAGGTTAGCTGTGTTTACATATACACTTTTTCTAGCCAACTTATAGCTTGTCATACTTACATTTTCACCAGCCAGCCTTTTGTAAATAATATCCAGATAATCGGCGTTTGCTTTTAACATGTCTGCCATATATTTCCTGATTTGAAAAGACTCCCAGCTCGGAAACAAGACATAACTGGATATTACGGCAATAACTGAACCTATTAAAGTGTCTATGACCCGCTCTAAAATAATATTCTGACTGGAGGAACTGCTTATAAAACTAAACATGATGAGTACAAACGGTGTCATAGTCACTACGCTTATAAAATAGTATATGCGCTGTGTGCTATATGCAATAACCATAAAAAACACCATGATTATAAATCTGACATCCTGATTTGGAATAAGATATAAGATTAAAGCACCTGTAATACCGCCAATTACAGTACCTACGACTCTTTGATAATTTCTGGTTTTAGTAACACTAAACCCAGGTTTTAGAATTACCATAATAGTTAATACTACCCAATATCCATGATTACCCAAAGGTACTGCAGAACCCACCAAAGAGGGGAGAGATTGACCTATGATATAACCTATAAAAGCTACAATTGAAAACCGTAAAGCATATCTGAAATGGCCAGATTCTAGGTTTAAGTTGTTTTTAAAGAGTTTGAACTCGAAATTCTGATGATTTACAAACTTGGCGTAATCAGAAGAAAATGCGCTATGGTTTTTAATATTCTCTTCCCTGAAATAGCTATAAATAATATCCAGTCGGTTATGAATATGTCGAAGGTTAATAAATATTTTTTTAAGAACTAGTACAGAAACGCCTTCTTGTTCCAGCAAATTGATCTTATTTTTTAATTCGTCCAAATCTTCACTGGTTACAATATGCTTCTTTGGAATGGTTGAATGAATTAAACAGGAACCTATATATTCAATTTCCAGAGACATGCGCTTAATTAAAAAAGCAAATTCCGGTAAGATATTGTTATTCTTGTACCGCTGTCTAATTACATTGTAGTCATTGTGAGAAGCCATAGTTTGTTCAAAAAGGTCCACCATATCGGCAAATACAACAATAAGCATACGTCCCATGGGAGTAGAATCTTTGATTAACTCCCGCGTCTTAAATAAGATTTCTCTAACATTATCCTGTAAATTATGAACAATAACTTGCTGATTTACAAGTTTTTTAAACACATCATCTATATTGTGGTTATAATTATAAAGATTAGCTCTGAGCCGCATATATTTACCTACCTCGATAACGCATTCACCTAAAGTCTGTTGCGCATATCGATGAGGTCTTATGGTAAAAAAAAGCATGCTGAGGAAGAAATACCAAATCCCGCCAGCTATTAACAAGAGCGCATGCTCCAAATAAGATAGAGCCGTATGTTGTGGTTCCAGATTGAAGATCATAATCAACAAAGCAGCGCTACCAACAGATGTTGCCCTAACTCCGTAAACAGCGAACATAGAGAAAATGAATCCGAAAACGAAGACCTCAACAGCTGTTATGTAAAAATTTGAATTAATTAAAGACGTAAATATTGCTATAGAACAAACTAATGCAATTGTTATCAGCATTGCATTTCTCCGGTGTCTCCAGGGACCGGGAGTATCAACAACACTGCAACAAACAGCTCCTATGGAGAGTGTAATGCCAGTTTCAATGTATCCAAATTGAAAAAATAAAAACGAGGGCAGTAATACACCGATTGTAATCTTGATACCATCAGAAAAATACTGGGTGTACAGAAAATCTCGAAAATCGTCTAAAGGCTTTAACATCCCGTATTAATTATAATTCTCAATTTGGACTATTAATTTATAAATTAGTTATCTAAAAACTATATTAAATAAGTTCAATATCCTTTATTTATTGATTATCAGACATGAAAAAATTATTCTTTTTATTTACCGTAACTTTTCTTCTTTTTTCTGTTACGGGTTTTGCTTTTAAGAAAAAAACAAAAACTCTGCTTGTTTTTTCATACACTCAAAAATATAGACATAAAAGTATTGAGATAGCTAAGGAAAGCCTATCTAAATTGGCAAAGGATAAAGGATATCAAATCGATTTTTCTGAAAATCCGAATGATTTCACCTCAGAATTTCTGAAGAAATATAATGTCTTAATTTTTTTAAATCCAACAGGAACAAATGTATTTACAGATGAGCAGAAAGTTGCTTTTAAAAAATATATAAATAATGGGGGAGGTTATGTGGGTATACACGCTGCCACCGATTTTTGTTATGAATGGGAGTGGTACGGGAAATTGGTAGGTGCTTTCTTTATTAACCATCCAAAAATACAGGAGGCGAAAATAAAAGTAAGCAATAATAAACACTTATCAACAAGACATTTAGGTAATGAATTTCGTTATACAGATGAATGGTATAATTTTAAGAATGTTAATCCCAATATAAATGTGCTTTTAGAATTGGATGAAAGTAGTTATACAGGTGGAACTATGAATGGCAAGCATCCCATTTCATGGTATCATGAGTTTGATGGCGGAAAGGTTTTTTATACTGGTCTTGGCCATCGTAACGAATGTTATTCTGACCCTTTATTTCTAAAACATCTGGAGGGTGGTATTGAATATGTATTGAAATAAAAAATGGTATATCTATAAAGGCTGCGTATATTCGCCAAAAACAAAATAAAGTGGCTAAAACATTTAAAGATCTGGGTATTTCTGACAAGTTTATCCAGGCGTTAGAAGGAAATAATATCCTTAAACCAACACAAATCCAGGAGGAAGCTATTCCGTATTTAATGGAAGTAGGAAAAGACTTTATTGGTCAAGCTCAAACTGGAACAGGAAAAACAGCTGCATTTGGTTTGCCTATTCTTCATCATATAGACACAAATTTTCCTGCTATTCAAGCTCTAATACTATGCCCCACAAGAGAATTGGGACAGCAAATTGCAAAACAGTTATTTCGTTTTACAAAATACTGTGATAAAAAAATATTTACTGAAGCTGTTTACGGTGGCGAAAAAATAGATATTCAAATAGGTAGACTGAAGCGAGCTACACACATTGTGGTAGCTACTCCGGGTAGATTGATAGATCTTTTGGAGAGGAAGGCCATTAGTCTCGATAATATCAAAATCTTAGTTTTGGATGAAGCTGATGAGATGTTGAGTATGGGATTTAAGAAAGATATTGATAAAATTTTGGAGTACACTAATGGACAACGACACACGTGGTTATTTTCTGCCACCATACCGTCTGCTCTGAATGAAATCATAACGACATACATGAAAGAACCTTTTAAGGTTGAAGTAGACAAAGAGCAGATTGTTAACGAAAATATATCGCATAAATATGTAGTTGTTGATTTAAAAGATAAGCTGGACGTGTTAGCTCGTTTTTTAAAAGAGAATTCCAAAAGCAGAGGTATTGTTTTTTGTCGGACTAAAAAAAATGCCGAAACTCTTTCTAAACAGTTATATGCCAGAAACTTTAAAGTAGAAGCCATTCATGGTGACATGGGACAAAGAGACAGAGAAAAAGTAATGCGGGCTTTTAAATCAGAACGTTTACAAACATTGATAGCTACGGATATTTCTGCCCGTGGAATTGATGTACAGAACCTGAATTATGTTATCCATTATGATTTGCCAGATCAGCTAGAATATTATACACATAGAAGCGGAAGAACAGCAAGGGGAGGTAAGAAAGGTTTTTCTTTGATATTTATTGCTCCAAATGATATCGATAAAATAAGAGATTTAGGACAACAACTCAATATTCAGATTACTAATATTAACAGCTAAATGTACATTTGACTGCGAAAAGAGACGGCATTTTTATAAAGAATTAGATAAAATACAACATAAACTTAAAGCATGCTTAATAGAAAATTGAGCATGCTTTTTTATTATTGTAATCACATATAAACTCGTTTTAATTATGATTAGCTTGTTTTTTGAGCCGGACAGCATAGCATAGATTCGAAAAAGAAAACTTTTTTTTGGGGAGTAATATTTAATTATATTTGTTTAACCAGTTATAAATCAAATGTCCAGAATTGAAGTTTCAGAGCATGAGCTTTTATACCGTCTTAAACAAGGTGATGAACTTGCTTTTAAGGATATTTACGATAAAAACTGGAAGTTTTTATTCAGCTTAGCTCTCCAAAAAGTTAATTCCACAGAAACAGCTGAAGAAATAGTCCAGAATATCTTCATAGATTTATGGGAAAAAAGAACATCTAAAGAGATTTCCAATTTAAAAGCTTATTTAGCAACAGCGGTTAGATACAGTGTTATTAATTATATTAAAAATCAGCTGGTAAAAGAAAAATATATACATTATAGGCAAGACAGTGAAGCCCAATTAGATTCTATTGAGTCAGTTTATAATCTTAAAGAACTGAATTCAAGAATAGAGATGGGAATTGCCAAACTTCCTGTAAAAACCCAACATATTTTTAGATTAAGCAGATTTGAACTTCTTACCAACAAAGAAATTGCAAAAAACTTTAATATTAGCGAGAAAGCCGTTGAATACCATATAACACAGTCATTAAAATCCTTGAAAAATTTTCTCAAGGATTATGCTTTAATTATACTTTACTTTTTTTCATAATTTTTTTAGGGTCCGAGGCTCTCTCGTTTACTTACTTATACAAACCAATAAGTAAATGAGTATAGACGCATATAAAGAATTATTAAAGAAATATCTGCAGGGCAAGTGTACGGAAGAGGAAGAAGGGCTTGTGGAAGATTGGTACAACGATCTTAACATTTCGTCTCAAAAACTTGAAGACCTAAAGATAGAGGAGATAGATTACCGTTTATGGAATAGCATAAAACCTATTACAGTTCCTAAAGAAAGATTTAATAATAAGCTATTATATACCTTTTATAAACTAACAGCTGCAGCTTCTTTGTTAATAGCTGCTTTATTCTATTACAATTACACGCGTTTGGTTCCGGTTTCATATTTATTAAGTAGCAATAAAATTGAAACAACCAACGCCAGCAATATGACAGAAGATGTACTGTTAGCAGACGGAACTACTGTTAAACTATATCCTCAATCTTCTATAAGTTATTCAAAAGGATTTTCTAAGAAACAAAGAGAAGTATATCTAAATGGCAAGGCATTTTTTAACGTAGCAAAAGATAAAAAGAGACCTTTTCTGATACATAGTCATCACAATACCATACGTGTTTTAGGTACCAGTTTTCTGGTTCAGTCTAAAAAGGATATTACACAGAATTTTATTGAAGTAATGACTGGTAAAGTTTGGGTAGAAGAAAAATCTGTATTAGCTTCAGCAAAACAAGTGGTGTTAACACCCAATCAGAAGTTAACTTTCGATGCGCAAGCAGATAAATTTACATCCACTATTGTTTCTTCTCCGAAGCCAATGAAAAAGAATATGGAAGAATATGAAACCGAGGTAGCCTTTTCTTTTTCAGATTCTCCTTTAACAACTGTAGTCAATGCATTGGAAGATATGTATGGGCTTAAAATTGAATTAAATAATCCAAAACTCCATTCTTGCACATTTACAGGCAATTTGAACGACGAAGATTTATTTAAAAAGCTGGAGTTGCTTTGCACATCAATTGGAGCAAAATATACAATAGAAAACACAAAAATATTGATTGACGGAAAAGGCTGTCAATAGGTTTTATAGAAATATTTATTCATCTCTAATTTAGCGCTTATGTAGAAATAACAACTAAACCAGATAAACAAAAAAGCCGACAGTGTGCGAGACTATCGGCATAAAAATGTCCGAATCATGTAAAACGAACAAAAAATAAATTTATGAAAAAAAAGCTAATTATTGTCTATTTAAAGACTGTGATGAGAATATCCTTTGCACAAATTTTACTGTTAATAGCTTTCAATACCTTAAGTATTGCAGAGCCTGCCAATGGTCAAGCAATTCTGGATTCAAAAATTAGTATTGCCTTGCAAAACAGTACTATTAAGAATGTTTTGAAAAGTATTACCGAAAAATATAAAATTGAATTTATTTATAGCCCTACAGCTATTGATGCAAGTAGAAAATTAAATTCCAGTCTGGAAAACGAATCTTTAAAGACTTTTTTAAATAAAAAGCTAATTCCTTTAGGAATAGATTATAAGATACATGGGGATAAAATAATACTTTTTGCTAACGATAAGAATATAGGGAATGCTGTATATAAAGCAGTAGCACAAATAAAGACTATAAAAGGCCAAACTGTAGACGAAGCAGGGCAACCCTTAGCTGGCGTGAGTATAATGGTAAAAGGTACAACGTCCGGGGCTGTGTCTGACGTGAATGGAAATTACGAAGTTGTCATTCCAGATGGTGCAACAACATTGATTTTCTCATACATAGGTTTTTTAAAGCAAGAAGCCGAAATTGGAAGTCAGACAACTATAAATATAACCTTAACCAACGATAGCCAGGCATTAAGTGAAATAGTTGTGGTGGGGTATGGTACACAAAAGAGGAGCGATGTCTCCGGTGCAGTATCTACTATCAACGTAAATACAGCAACAGCAATTCCTACGACAAATATTTCAGAAATGATTAGAGGACAGGCGGCAGGAGTTTCCGTAACACTGGGATCTGCAAGACCTGGCGGAACTTCCAATATACTGATACGTGGTCAAAGATCAATCACTGGTAGTAATTCGCCTTTAATCGTTTTGGATGGTTTTCCAATAGAAAATATCAACGATGTTAATCCGGATGATATAGCCTCGCTGGAGATTTTAAAAGATGCATCTTCCCAGGCCATTTATGGTGCAAGAGCATCTAATGGTGTAATTCTTATCACTACAAAAAAAGGTATAGAAGGAAAAACCAATGTAAATGCCAGTACTTATTTTACAGATCAAAAGCTTACTAAAAATTTTGATTTATATAGCCCGGAAGAGTTTACCCAATTTAGAAGGGAAGCAAAAAGGACCAATAATTCTGGGGAATATTTAACTAATGATGCCGATAATTTTGGTGGAGCAACTGCACCAGAATATATAAACTATGCGGCTGGAAACTTTGCTAATTGGGAAAATGAGGTCTTAAGACGTGGTAAAATTAGTAGCAGTACAGTTAGTATTAATGGCGGAAGCGCTAATACAAAGGTTTTTTCCAGTTTAAACTATTTTGATCAATCTGGATTAATTCCTTCGTCTGGTTACAAAAGAGGTAATTTTCGCTTAAACTTAAACCATAAAATCAATAATAAAGCCAGTATAGAAGCCAATCTCAACACAGTTACAGATAAGCAAAGAAAAGAGACTACAGGTTTAGATTTTATTACAATAAGTCCTTTTACAGGACCTTACGATATTAATGGAAATTTAGTAAACAACGTAGCCGGAGCCAATGCAAGTAGCAGTACAATTAATCCGCTATGGAGTATAAGAGAGTCAGCAAATGATGTAAAATCAAATTTTTATAACATCAATTTAGTCGGTAGTTATAAAATATTAGATAATCTTAGTTACAAAATTAACACATTATTTAGCAACAGGAATGTAGACGAAGGTTCGTATAGAACACGCTTACATCAGGAAGGCATGGGCTCTGTTAACGGAAAAGCAGTTGTTTCAGATCTTAAAAGACAAGAATATCTTGTGGAGAATATCTTAAACTACAATTTGAACATCAATGATATTCACCAATTTGATATTACAGCAGTTCAGTCTATAAATCAAATTGATAATTCTGTAACCACAACAAATGCCAATAATTTTCCAAATGACATTTTAGGCTACGATGGAATTAGCAGTGCACTCAATTTTAAAACCACAAGAGTAGAAGACAGAAGAAGATTATTGTCTTATATGGGAAGAATAAGGTATAATTTACTGAATAGATATTTATTTACTTTTACTGCAAGACAAGACGGTGCTTCTGTTTTTTCTCAAAATGATAAATGGGCATTTTTCCCGGCAGCAGCATTTGCATGGAAAGCACACGAAGAAAGTTTCCTCAAAAATGTCAAAGCGATTAATGAAATGAAATTTAGAGTAAGTTATGGTTCTGTAGGAAATCAGGCTCTCAATCCATATCAAACACTGGGCCTGGTTAATGTACATAACTACGTTTTCAACGGGAATGTTTATGGAGGTAGTTTACCGGGAAGTCAATTACCAAATCCAGGAATTACCTGGGAAACTTCAACAACTTTTAATTCTGGTTTAGACTTCGGCTTAGTCGAAAATAGAATAACCGGATCTATTGATTACTACTCAACAAATACAACCGATTTGCTATTAACCATTCCCGTTAATTCCTTAACTGGATTTACCAGTACTATTTCTAACGGAGGAGAGTCAAAAAATAGTGGAATAGAACTCTTGCTCAATTATGCAATTGTTAGAAACCAGGATTTCAAATGGAACATTAACACCACTTTTGCAAAAAATAAAAATGAAATTGTTAAAACTGGTTTAACAGATACAAATGGCAATCCGAGAGACGACGAAAACAATTCGCGCTTTATTGGAAGCCCAATAAATATTATTTTCTCACATGTTTTTGATGGGATTTTCCAAACGGATGAAGAAGCAAAATCTTCACCCCAGGCAAATACGCCTAACTTCCAAAGTCCTGCTTCATTAACTGCCGGAGCAATTAGGGTAAAAGATGTTAATGGCGATGGAATAATCAACGATTTGGATAAAGTAAAAATTAGAACACAGCCAGATTGGTTCGGATCTTTTGCTACCAATTTCAATTATAAAGGAATAGATTTATTGGCAGATTTCTATTTCGTTAAAGGGGCTACAAAACGGAATCCATATTTGAGCGACTTCAATCAGGGCGGAACATTTCAGTCCGTTAGAAATGGGATAAAAGTAGATTACTGGACACCAGAAAATCCTTCCAATTCATATCCAAGACCGAATTTTAACACAGCTCCAGCGAACATTGGCGTTTTAAACATTACTGATGCATCTTATTTCAGACTAAGAACATTATCTGTGGGCTATAATTTACCCCAAACGGTACTATCTAAAGCACATTTAAGCAGTTTGAGAGTTTATTTTATCGGAACAAACCTTTGGACATCTACAAAGTATAAATCATATAACCCGGAAAACAATCCGAATGATTTTCCTGATGCTCAATCATTTACCATTGGTTTAAATATCGGTCTGTAGTATGTAATGGTTCAATTTTTCAAAATGTAAAGTCATGATTAACAATAATTTAAATATAAGGGGCATTTTAAGTCTGTGTTTAATAGTAATGCTTTCTTTTAATTCCTGTAAAGATTATTTAGCAGAAAAACCAACGTCTCAATTTAGCGCTGATTTTGTTTACAACACACCAGAAGGCTTAGAAGCCGGAGTTGTTGGGTTATACAATCTTCAGAGAGCTTTTTTTGATAATGGCGAAAACAATGGTTCTAACAGCTTAATTATAGATGCTAAAGATGATCTTACAGTACCAAGGGGTGGAGAAATATCCAACTATGGTTTAATGAGGCAAGGTGTAAACGCAGATAACAGCTCGGTACATTCATTTTGGTGGAATAGTTATTACAAAATCGTAGACAGGGCAAATGCAATTATAGCAGCAGGAGAGAGGCTTCCGAATATTGATGAGGCTAAACGAAGACAAATTTTAGCCGAGGCAAAGTTTTTCAGAGCAAATGCTGTTTTTACTTTATTTAAAACATTTAATAATATTTATATAACGACAGAACCGACAAGTTTTGAAACTGCTTTCAGAACAATAAATAGTAAAACTCCTGAAGCCGATATTTATAAATTGGTTAACGGAGATCTTATTTATTCAATTGAAAACTTAACTTGGGCTAGTTATCAAGTTGGTCGGGTAAATCAAGCTACTGCCAGACATTTAAAAGCAGAAGTTGCTTTATGGCAGAAAAATTGGCCCGAGGCTAAGCTTCAAGCAGAAGAAATTATTGCACAAACCGGTACATATTCGTTACAACCTAGCACAGGACAGGTCTTTGCCGGAGATTTAAACCATAAGGAATCTTTATGGACTTTACAGTATAAGGAATCAATAGATGGAAATCCCAACAAAATAAATTTTAATTTAATGCCTAACTATGCGGAGCTGATTCCAGGGTCGAAATATTCCATTGAGCAAGGTGGACGTGGTTTCGGTTGGCTAACCGTAAATAATTATTTAAGAGATCTATTGCTGAGCGATCCGAATGATACACGAATTAAAGGAACTTACTACATCAAAGATTATTTCTATAATGACCCGGCAACATTGCCAGCCGGAAAAGTATTGGGTTCAAAAATAGAACATCCGGATTGGAAGGAGTTTGGAACTACGGGAAATAACAGACATTTGTTTTTTGTTAGACTCACTACCGGTTGTAAAAAGTTTTTTCCTACTACTGGAGTTCCAACAGTTGATGCACACACCATGAACAGAATGATGTACAGATTGGCTGAAACCTTTTTATTTGCAGCTGAAGCTAATTTAAATTTAGGCAATATTGGAACTTCTGCAGACCCAGGTACTTCAAAAACCGCTTTAGGACAAATTAACGCGGTTAGAAAACGCGCTGGCGCTACAGCGTTAAATAGTCTAACTTTGCAGGATATCTTAGATGAGCAAGCGCGTGAATTAGCTTTTGAAGGTCGTAGATGGTACATGTTGAAAAGAACCGGGAAGTTATATGAATTTGTGAAAGAACATGCCGGTTACGGTCGTCCCGGCGACGAAAGCTCTGATACCAATCAGACTACAGGACATGCAAATACACCGGCAGATCCGTTTCCATATAGAAATGATGCTCGTAGAATCATCAGGCCATATATGGTCAATTGGGTAATCCCAAGAGCTCAACTGAATTTATTAGGACCAGATTATCCACAAAATGATGGTTATATCATTAATTAGAATATGTTTGAAACCCAGAATCATCTGGGTTTTTTTAATTATATAATTATCATATAATTAATATTATGTTAAGTAAAAAATACTCCGATAAGGAGTACCATCTAACTTTTTAGACTTGTGGTGATTTTTTTGTGATCTCCTACTATCCATACCAAATCATTTTCTTCAAATATCCAGTTAGATTCAGGATTTACGACACGTTGTCCTTTACGTTCTATACCAACAACAATTCCCTCTGCATAATTTCTTATATTAGATTCTTTAAGAGATTTCCCATACAAATACGAATCTTTAGTTACAATAACTTTTTCAAGACTCGGCTTGTAAAGATTGTCGGTTTCGATTGTATTTTTCTCTGGTCGCAATAATGAATTTATTTTTTTGATTTGTGTGTCCGTGCCAATTATATAAAGTTTGTCTCCCGGATAAATAATGGTATCTCTGGCTGGTAAATGGATATTCAATTCTCCCCGGGAGATTGATGCCACATTAATTCCCGCCTTTTCTCTCCATTTTAATTCTTCTAATGTTTTCCCAACAACAGATGACTCTGGCTTTACGGTAATTTCGGTAAAATGGGCATCCCAGGGCACTAAAACAGGAACCTCTATTTCTTCTGCATTATTCTTATTAAAATTGGTAAGAAATCGCTCTTCTATTTTTATATAATTTCTTTTTATCTGTTCTCCAAAAATGATTAAACATACACAGATAATCAAAAATGCAATTATAGCTGCTTGTAACGAAAGTAGATTATTTAGCACCACGATTACTAAGCCTACCGCAAGCATGTATCTGGCAATTCGCATAACATAAATAATGTTACGATAAATCTTATGACTCAGCAATCGCTGAGCATTGTCATCATAAAGATTTCTAAAACCCAGAGCATAAAGAAATGGTGATAAACAAGCTATAGTTATAGCAATTGTTGTCACGGTTCCCCAAACAGCTCCGCCAGATTGTTCTTTAAAAAATGGATAAAGGTAATTGGTTGATAAAATAATTACAGCGGCAGAAAAAATTAAATATACTATGGTATTAATAATATATTTTTTCAAAAATGACTGCCAGTTACTTGTGGCAGACACACTTTGGGTAGCTGAACTGTATTTGTCTAAATTTTCCCGCCATCTTTGTGGTAATGCGGCAATAATTTTATTGGATAAAGGGAATGAAAGTTTAATCATGTACGGCGTTGTAAACGTCGTTATTGCAGACACGGCAACAGTTATTGGATATAAAAATGAACTTGTGACATTTAAAGTGACCCCTAGTGTGGCTATAATGAAAGAGAACTCTCCTATTTGTGCTAAACTTAGTCCGGTTTGAATTGATGTTTTTAGTGGTTGACCAGAAATTAACGCTCCAAGTCCCGAACTAAATAATTTACCTACAATGGTAATGACTATAATAATTAAAACCGGGAACCAATACTCCTGCAGGATAGCCGGGTCTATCATCATACCTACTGAAACAAAGAATACAGCTCCAAAAAGATCTTTAATTGGATTTACTAAATGTTCAATTTTTATTCCCTGATTAGTTTCGGCTAATATCGATCCCATAATGAAAGCACCCAAAGCTGGTGAAAATCCAGCTTGCGAAGCCAGGTATACCATTAATAAACAGAGTGATAAGGAGATTATTAAAAGCATCTCGTCACTAAGCATCGGTTTTATTCTTTTTAATAAAGTTGGAATAAAAAAGATTCCTCCAATAAACCAAAGAGTCAGGAAAAATGCCAATTTCATTACTGAAAACACCATTTCTGCACCGGCAAAATGCTGACTAACAGCTAAAGTTGATAGTAATACGAGAAGTACAATTGTCGCCAAATCTTCAACAATGAGCACTCCGAAAACTAAACTGGCAAACTTTTGCCCTTTCACTCCTATTTCTTCAAAAGCCCTGATGATTATAGTTGTTGAAGAAACAGAAAGAATTGCGCCCAGGAATATACTGTCCATTTTTGACCAGCCAAATGCCTGTCCGGTAAAATAACCTATAACAAGCATTATGATAATCTCGCTCATGGCTGATATTGAGGCAGATCCGCCTACTTTCATGAGCTTCTTGAAACTGAATTCTAATCCAAGGCTAAACAGAAGAAAAACAACACCTATTTCTGCCCATACCTGAACATTATCTTGTTCTACGATAGTAGGAAACAACTTAAAATGTGGTCCTACCAGAAATCCGGCTACGAGGTAGCCCAATACAACAGGTTGTTTTAAATATTTAAAAATTAAAGTGATTACGGCAGCGGCTCCAAGTAATAATCCAAGATCTGCAATTAAATTTGGTAAATGAATCATAAATGATATAAAAATTTCATTTTTTTAAATATACAAAATCATGTTTTATGATCTTGTATCGGATAAAATTTTTAGCCCATTTTATCTAATCTTTTGTTATTCACAAATATTTATCATACTCCTATTCATTTTTTTTTCATATGATTTTTTAAGCTCCTTTCTTATTGAGGCTTTCTAACAATTGTTCATATAAATTGTCGCTTTGAGCTTTTTTAACTTTTAATTTTTTAATAGTTGGTCGCTTACCTTTTGCTTTGGCTTTTATTATTTTGAGTAACTCATTAGAATAAGTGTCTTTATAGCTGTTAATATTAAATTCTGACGTGTATTGTTTAATTAAAGCCAAAGCAACATTCAGCTCTTTTTTGGAGATTGCTTTTTCTGCTGGTCTGTTTATTTCAGATACGCTTCTTATCTCTTGTGCAAATCTTATTCTCGAAATTACAATGGTATTATTTTGTTCATATACTAAACATAGATGTTCTTTTTGTCTAAGTACGAATTGAGCCAAACCAGCCATTTTAGTTTTTTTTAGTGCATTTAGAAGTAGCATATAAGCTTTTGCACCCTGTTTTTCTGGTTCTGCATAGTATGACGTTTCGAAGAGCATAGGATTTACCTCAGACATTTTTACAAAATTTTGTATATCTATGGTTTTACTTTTCTCGGGGCTGGCTTCTTCAAAATCATGTTCATCCAGAACAATATAGTTCTCCTTATAAAAATAGCCTTTTACAATTTTTTCGTAAGGGACTTCCTTCTTGGTTTTATCATTGATTCGTTGAAATTTAATCTTAGACAAATCTCTGGAATCTAACATATCTAAATCTAAACTGCTGGTTTCTATAGCAGAATATAATTTAATGGGAATACTAACCAGACCAAAAGCAATGATGCCATTCCAAATAGACTTCATAATTAGATGATTTTATAGAATTGACCAGTCAATTACCATTCCAAATAAAAAGCCCGGAACTTAAGGGTCCCAGGCTAATTCTTTCTTATTTATGATCTTAAAATTCTATGCAGAATTCCTTGCGGCATTAATGATACCATAAATTGTTCTCATTGCCAGTTTGTTATAAATCTCTCTTTCTTTATCAGAAATATCGGGAGAAGAACACTTTATAATAGCATAACGCTGTATGATGACTAAAGGTAATACGATTTTTTCTCTTAGAGAAATAGACATTTTATCTATAGGGTTTTTCTCCATTAAGGTACTCATACCAGATAATTCCAATATCAGCTCTCTTGTTAAATCGTACTCTTTTTTTAGTTGTTGCCAAAACTCACCGTAAGTTTTATCTTTAGAAAGATACTGGGTTAGTCTAAAATCTGCTTTACTCATAGACATCATACAGTTATCAATAACTGTTTTAAAGAATCCTACTTCTTTATAAAGCACTTTTGCATTTTCCCAATCGCCTCTTTCTTTTATAGATTTAAGCGCAGTACCTACCCCGTAAAACCCTGGAATATTCATTTTGACCTGACTCCATGAAGTAACAAAACTAATGGCTCTCAGATCTTCTAATTTTAATTCTGAATTGCCATTCCTTTTTACAGGCCTGCTACCAATATTAATTTGGGAAAGCATTTTTAAAGGACTTTGATTTTCCATGAATTTTAAAAATAAAGGATGCTCTCGCAAATTCATGAAATAATCATAGCTCACATCAGCCAGGTCAGACAGTAATGCTTTTTCATTGGCATTCATTGTATCTGTGTCCTGTCTTTCCAAAGCAGAATCGATACCTGCATGAATCAATTGTTCCATATTATTTGTGGAACTTTCATAAGTTCCATAATAAGAACTTATTGTTTGACCTTGAACGGTAATCTGAATTTGCTTGTTAGCAATGTCTTTACCAAAAGAAGCATAAAATTTATGAGTTTTACCACCGCCACGAGCCGGAGGTCCTCCTCTCCCATCGAAAAAGGCTAAGTCTATATTGTGCTTACGTGAAATGTCAGTTAATGAAGATTTCGCATAATAAATAGAATAGTTGGCCATTAAATAACCGCCGTCTTTTGTACTATCTGAAAAACCAAGCATTATAACTTGTCTGTTTCTCCTGCGGTCAAGGTGCTTTTTGTAAATTTTGTGAGAATATAATATATCCATTACTTCGTAGGCACCTTTCAAATCGTCAATTGTTTCAAAAAGCGGCACAAAATCCACATCCAATTCTTCAGGTTTCCAACCACTCCAAAGAAATAACTGTTGTAATTGCAGAATGTCTGATGCCTTTTGACAGTTGCTTATAATGAATCTATGACAGGCTCTTTTTCCATTTTGGTTTTGTAGATCTTTTATTAATCTAATTACATCTAATGCATCCTGACTTAGAGCATTAAACGATTTGTAATTTGTAAAGTCTGCATAAGATAAAGGAAGTGCTTTAATTTTTTCTTCCTCACTTAATTCAAAATAATTTTCCGGAACCTGGCCTTTTAATTCTTCTGATTCGATACATTCTTTGAAAAGATTACGCAAGACTCTACTATCTTGTCTGATATCTAAAGAAGCAAAATGGCATCCAAATAGTTTAACTTTCCAGATAAAGTCCTCTACCAACTCTGCAAACAGTCCATCGTGATTATTCTTAAGAACTTCTTTTACTTTTTTAAGTATTTCCAGCAATTCTTCTTTAATGTTTGTACTGTTAATAGCACAAGGACTACCATATGCATTGCTGTAAAGAAGTTCTTGCAATTTGGCCAAATGTTTTTCTGTACCAATAAATGTAATTCTCCTCTTTAGCTTGCAGAAGTCTTCGTAGTAGCACTTAAAAAGGGTTTTTCTTAAAGCAGCTGAAACCTGCTTTGTCGTTTCTGATGTCACATAAGGATTGCCATCTCTGTCGCCACCTGGCCAGAAACCTAATTCTATTAAACTATGATTTCCTAAATTTAGCTTAAAAACTTCTTCGATTTTATTATGAACGTCGGAAGCTGTTTGATAAAGTATATTTTCTAAAAACCAATTCAGACTAAGTGCTTCGTCTACTGGTGTAGGTTTTTGCTTATTGAAAAAAGGTGTTTTTCCTAATTGCTTCAGCAACAGATTGATAGAGTTCACATCGTTAACTTTAATCGCCTCTGTCAAATCTGTCATGATGCTTAAAATTGGACCAGGGTAGAATTGCGTTGGATGCGCTGTTAAAACTAATCTTAATTTAAACTCTCTTAAACAATCCTGTATCTTCTTATAAAGATCCTCGTCCTGTAAAGCATTATTCATTAAACTGTCCAGGGAAGTTTCACCATCTACCCTGATTTTTGAATAGGCAGCGTCTTCGACAGCGTCAAACAATACAACCTGTCTTTCTATGTATTGTATAAAACGGAACAACAAATCGGTTACTTCATTTGGGTTAGATACTCCAATTTGCTTTTTAAAGAAAGACTCTATGATATCCTCAGGACTTTCTTCTTTTAGAATACCATTTTCACAATGCGAAAAGAAATAAGGCAATGCTAAACCGGTATTTTTTACTTGATAAAAAGGTAAGGTTAGGAACAGGCTGTTATAAAGATCAAACTTTATTTTAACTTCATTTTTAAAGACTGTTTCTTTTGAATCTAATCTTGGTTCGAATGTAAACATAATTGGGCGAAAATTACGGCAATCTTAATGGTTATCCAAATTAATTGGAAAAAAAAGCAGTAATATGACCCTTAATTACAAAAAAGTTAACATTCTTCTATTTTATTATAGTTTTTCTTAAACAAAGAAGTCCGTAAGTTCTTCAACTCAACGGACTTCTTTATAAATTATGACTAATGATGATTTAGACTATAATTCGCTAATGGCTTTTTTCATTTGCGAAGCTTTATCCATCATATTTAATTTGGTATAAACTTCACGTAATGTCGTCAACGTGTTTAAATCTTTCGGATTAAGCTCTCTAGCCTTTTCTAAAAGCGGTAACGCGTTTTTTAATTCGCTCTCAAATTTGCCTTTTAAACTATTGTATTTAGCTTCGGTACTTTTATTGGTAGGTAATTTATTCGCTTCATTAATATAAGTATTACCCTTGTCAATGTAAATGATAGAAAGATTGTATATCGCATCGGAATAATTAGGATCAATCTCTAACGCTTTTTTATAAGCTGCTTCTGCTTTATCTATTTGTTTATTGGCAGCATACGCAATACCTGAAACGAAATGTAAAGTTTTGTTTTTTGGATCTTTGCTTATTGCAGTTTCTATTTTGCTGATTTGAGAAGCTACTTGACCTTTATTCAAATAGATATTAAGCTCATCAAATATCAAATTCAAATTTTCAGGATGCTGAGTTCTTCCCTCTTCTATTGTTTTAAGAGCTTTTGTCGTATCAGATTTACTTAAATATAGTCTACTAAGCTCTTGGTATAAAGCTGGATTCTTTTTGTTTAAGCTTAACGTTTTATTATAATATTTAATCGCTTCGTCTGGCATTTGAGCATTATTTGCTGCAATTGCGGTATACATATTAAACAAAGAATCTTCCGGCATTACTTCTGCAATATATTTGAAAGAGTTGTATGCGTCTTTAAAATCTTTCTTATTGAAAGCAGAAACTCCTCTGTTCTGCATTACTATAGAAAGATTCCTTTCTGCATTGCTGATATTAGTTTTCTCCTTACCATCTTTGTCCAATTTTTTTGCTTCAGCAACAGATTCCTGTGCATTCTTAAAAGCAGAATCAGAATTAGCTCTGTTTACAGTATCTGTAACTGCAATGGCAGAATAAATAAGGCCTCTATATGCCCATGCTTCGGCAAGAGATTTTGTTTTCTCATGCATAACGGCTTTATCTATAGAAGTTTTTGCCAAATTTAAAGGCTCCAGCTGTTTCTTTATTGGAGACTTGGTTTGCAAGTTAAGTTCAAATAAAGCATAATTGTTCTTTGCTGAGGTAATTTCAGATTTCTGAGCAAAAACAGCTCCTGAAATTGCACTGAACATGACAATACCAAATAGTGCTTTTTTCATTTTCTTAATTTTTATCTTTAACATTTAATTTTGTTCTTGTGTATCACCATCGTTAGAAGTTGGTTCGATCTTATTTTCTACATCTCCATTTTCAGAAGTATTTTCTTCCAATTCACTCTCCTCTTCTCTTTCTGTCTTGGTTACAGATGCTATTTCATCGTTTTCTTTCAACGTGATTAATCGAACACCCTGAGTGGCTCTACCCATAACACGAAGCGTATCCATTGCAATTCTGATAACGATACCAGATTTATTGATAATCATTAAATCGTCATTATCAGTCACACTCTTAATCGCTACTAACTGACCAGTCTTATCTGTTATATTGATCGTTTTAACACCTTTACCTCCTCTATTGGTTACTCGGTAATCTTCAATATCTGTACGTTTTCCATATCCTTTTTCAGATACTACTAAAACTGTACTTTCAGGAGAGTCAACACTAATCATACCAACAACCTCATCTTTTTCATGTGCTAAAGAAACACCTCTGACTCCGGTTGCTGTTCTTCCCATTGGCCTTACTGTAGATTCGTTGAATCTTATCGCTCTACCTGAACGCAAAGCCATTAAAATTTCGGAGTTACCAGTGGTAAGGTTAGCTTCTAAAAGTTCATCGCCTTCGTTAATATTGATTGCATTAATACCATTAGAACGAGGACGGCTATAAGCCTCTAAGGTTGTTTTCTTAATAGTACCTTTCTTAGTACACATGATGATGAAGTTGTTTTCTAGATATTCCTGGTCTTTCAAGTTCACCACCTTGATATACGCCTTAATTTTCTCGTCTTTATCTATATTAATGATATTCTGAATAGCTCTTCCTTTACTTGTCCTGCTTCCTTCCGGAATCTCGAAAACTCTTAACCAGTAACATTTTCCTTTATCTGTAAAGAATAACAAATAGTTATGATTAGAAGCTACAAATATGTGCTCAATAAAGTCCTCATCTCTTGAATTTGAACCGATTGATCCCTTACCTCCTCTACCCTGTGTACGATATTCTGTCAAAGGTGTACGTTTAATATAACCTTCATGAGAAATAGTAATTACCACATTTTCGTCTTCGATGAAGTCTTCAGTCATTAATTCGGCTGCAGAATGAACAATTTCGGTTCTTCTGTCGTCGCCATATGCATCTTTAACTTCATTCAACTCATCTTTGATAATAGACATTCTCAGAGATTCGTCTTCCAAAACAGATTTTAAATATTCAATCTGTTTCATTAACTCTGCGTACTCTTCTTTAATTTTATCTCTTTCCAGACCTGTTAAACGACGGAGCGTCATATCAAGGATTGCCCTTGCCTGAATATCAGATAAGCCAAATTTCTCAATCAACCCTTCCCTTGCTTCGTCTGGAGTAGAAGAATTTCTAATTAAACTTATTACTTCATCTAAATGATCTAAAGCAATCAGTAAGCCTTCTAATATATGTGCTCTTTTCTCGGCTTCTGCTAATTCAAATTTAGTTCTTCTTACAACAACCTCATGTCTGTGATCTACGAAATGTAAGATCATATCCTTTAGATTTAATAACATTGGACGGCCATGAACCAAGGCAATGTTATTGACACTAAATGATGTTTGCAGAGCTGTGTATTTATATAGATTATTCAATACAATAGCGGCATTTGCATCCCGTTTAATTTCATAAACAACACGCAAACCATCTCTGTCAGATTCATCTCTAATTTCAGAAATGCCTTCAATCTTTTTCTCATTAACTAACTCAGCTGTTCTTTCTATCATCTGAGCTTTGTTAACCTGATAAGGAATTTCAGTAACAATAATTCTTTCTCTTTCGTTTGCATGGGTTTCTATTTCAGCTTTACCACGCATTACAATTCTGCCTCTTCCTGTCTCAAAAGCCTCACGGACCCCTTCGTATCCATAGATAAGACCTCCCGTAGGAAAATCAGGTCCTTTTACATGTTTCATCAACTCTTGAACCGTAATTTCCTTATCGTCGATATAAGCAATCGTCGCATCAATAACCTCTGTCAGGTTATGCGGTGCTATATTGGTTGCCATACCTACAGCAATACCGGAAGAACCATTTACTAATAAATTAGGAATTCTTGCAGGCAAAACCGTTGGTTCTTCGAGTGAATCGTCAAAATTTAGACGAAAATCAACAGTATCTTTATTGATATCTGTTAGCATTTCCTCGGCAATTTTTCTCAATCTAGCTTCCGTATAACGCATTGCCGCTGCACTATCACCATCAATAGAGCCAAAGTTACCTTGTCCGTCTATGAGCATATAGCGCAAAGACCATGGTTGTGCCATACGAACCATGGTATCGTATACCGATGAATCGCCATGTGGATGGTATTTACCCAATACTTCTCCAACAACACGGGCAGACTTTTTATGCGGTTTGCTACTTTGAAGTCCTAAGCCCTGCATTCCGTACAAAACCCTTCTGTGAACAGGTTTTAAACCGTCTCTAACATCTGGTAATGCCCTGGAAACAATTACTGACATCGAATAATCGATATAGGCAGACTTCATTTCCTCTTCAATATTAATAGGAATTATTCTGTCTTCAATGTTTTCGCTCTGATTATCTGTTTCTTCAGCCATATCTTATCTTAATATGTAAAATTCAATTGCTTCTTTTTGTGCAAAAAGCGAAGTTAACAAAATAGCTTAAAATGAGCCTCACTGTTGAAAAATAGTTTTGAGTAATTTGAAAAACAAAAAAAAGTCATATATTAGGGTGACAAAATTCAAGAATTTAAGCTATGAAATCATTGAATTATAAACAGCCTGAAAATATCACAAAAATGTTTGTTGCTGCAGAACCCGAGGTTCTCTATGCAAAAAGTGTAAAAGACAATGGGTTTTCAGTCAGCGATTTTGAAATGCTTCAAAAAAATATCTCTTTCAGTTTAACAGAATGGGCCGATATACTTCATTTAAGCGATCGTACTTTACAAAGATACATTAAAGAAGGTAAATCTTTTGAGGGCTTATATTCAGAACATTTGCAGCAGTTAAAAAACATGAGTGAGCTTGGGCTTTTAATTTTCAAGACTTCCAGTCTATTAAAAGAATGGCTAATAAAACCAAAGGATGTATTAGGAAATGTATTGGATTTTAATTCTTTAAAATCTTTTTGGGGTGTAAAATTGATTAGCAACGAACTTGGTAGAATAGCTTACGGTGTATATATATGATTGTTTATCGTATAGCTCATAAACATTACATTGATGATAAGAGTGGCTTAGGTGCGAAATTATTTGGAGGGCGTTGGAATGCCATAAATCTGCCTTGTATTTATACCAGTGTACATATTTCTCTGGCCTTGCTAGAAAAATTTATACACGCAAAAGTAGCAGAGAATATGCGAAATATTTCATTGCTAAAAATAGAATTACCAGAAGATCAAATATTTAGTGTCGATAAAAATAAGCTAAAATCATCCTGGATAGATGATATTGAATATACTCAATGGCTGGGTGCACAGATTTTAGAAGACAACTCTATTTTAGCTTTTTCGGTACCATCAGCTATTATCCCCGAAGAAAGTAATATAATTATAAATCCATTATCGAAAAATTTTAAATCTGTAAAATTTCTGGAGATAGCTGATTTTAACACAGATTACAGATTACTAGGTAAACTATTAGATACTTCTGTCTAAAGCTTCTTTAAAATTTAAAAGTAAAAATTTCATATGCTTAATCAGATTCTGCATAGTTACCAGGAAATGAGTTATCTTTGCACAAATTTTGGATACGGAGATTAAATTTTGAGAAATAATATACCAGAAGACGGTTCAATGCTTCCTTTAATGGAAGAATTCTATACTATTCAAGGAGAAGGATTTAATACTGGGAAAGCAGCTTACTTTATTCGTTTGGGTGGGTGTGATGTGGGGTGTCATTGGTGTGATGTAAAAGAGTCATGGGATGCAGAGATCCATCCTTTAACTTCTGCCGACAAAATCGTAGAAAATGCTAGTAAATATCCTGGTAAAGCGGTAGTTATTACAGGTGGCGAGCCTTTACTTTATAATCTGGAATACCTTACAAACAAACTTAAAGAAAAGGGAATCTTAACTTTTATAGAAACTTCTGGTGCTTATCCAATTTCTGGAACATGGGATTGGGTATGTCTTTCGCCAAAGAAATTTAAAGCTCCAGCTCCTAGTATTGCTCAACATGCAGATGAGCTAAAAATTATTGTTTTCAATAAGAGCGATTTTGAATGGGCAGAGGAACACGCGAAAATGGTTGGAGAAAAATGTAAATTGTACCTTCAACCAGAATGGTCTAAATCTCAGCAAATGTTGCCTTTAATTATTGATTACGTTAAAGAAAATCCCAAATGGGAAATATCTCTGCAAACACATAAATACTTGAATATTCCTTAGAAGATTAATACTTTAGTATAAATTCTAAATTAATGAGGCTATTCTTAATTTGTATTTTGCTTCTGATTTCCTTTACGGGGTTCGGTCAAACTCAATATTCAATAAAAAACAAATCGGCTATAAAAGCTTATGAAAGAGCTCAATCTCTATTAGAACTTAATGAATTTGATGCGGCTCAGAAAGTACTTTCAGATGCGTTGAAGAGCGAGAACGCTTTTTTAGAAGCTTACCATCTTTTAGCTGATATTTTTAGGATTAAACAGGATTATTTAAAAGCTAAAGAGAACTATAGAAAGGCACTTTCTCTTAATCCTGATTTTGCTCCAGAGCGTTATTTTTATTTAGCAGATGTAGAGCTCAAATCCGGAGATTATCAGGAAGCAATCGTCCATTTTAATCTATTCAAAACTAAAGGTAGCCCAAAACCAGACAGATTGTCTTTGGCAGATAAATACCTTAATGATTGTAATTTTGCCTTGAATGCCATAAAAAATCCGGTTTCTTTTCATCCGCTTAATATTAGCCCACAAATAAATACCGAACACCATGAATATATGGCGTCTCTTTCTACCGATGGCGAAACACTTATTTTTACCAGACAAATAAATAATAACGAGGATTTTTATAAATCTGTTAAAAAGAATAATGAATGGCAACCGGCAGAATACTTAAGTGCTAATATCAATACGCCAAACTATAATGAAGGAGCTCAGTGTATCTCCCCTGATGGAAGATTTTTATTCTTTACAGGATGTAACCGACCTGACGGTATGGGAAGGTGCGATATTTATGTTTCTGAAAAAGAAGGTGATAACTGGAGCAAACCCATAAACCTTGGCTCTCCTATTAATACCGGAGGTTGGGAATCGCAGCCGTCTTTATCTGCGGATGGGCGAACCTTATATTTTGTAAGTGACCGACCTGGTGGATTGGGAAGTTATGATATTTGGATGAGCACATTGGACGAAAATGCCAGATGGCAAAAACCAGTAAATCTTGGATCTACTATTAATACCCCTTTCGACGAACAGTCGCCTTTTATACATCCTGATAACGAAACGCTCTATTTTTCTTCAAACGGATGGCCTGGAATGGGAAATAAAGATCTTTTTATTTCTCGCCGCGATAGTTTAGGAAACTGGTCTCTACCAGAAAATCTCGGTTATCCAATTAATACTTATGGCGAGGAAAGCGGTTTGAGTATCAATTCTGAAGGAACGAAAGCTTTTTTCTCTTCCAATAATTATAAAGGAAATGGTGGCTTTGATATTTATTCGTTCGATCTTCCCCAGAAGATTAAACCTAAAGCTGTCAATTATGTTAAGGGAAAAGTTTTTGATGCAATTAGCAAAAAGCCTTTAAATGCTTTGGTTGAAATTGTTGAGTTAAGCACAGCAAATAGCTTATATGGTGCTTACGCCGACAGAATAGACGGAACTTTTTTAGCTGTTTTACCTAACAATAGAAAGTTTGGTCTTAATGTTTTCGAAGATGGTTATCTTTTTTATACAGAAAACTTTTCTACAGAAAGATATCCCGATGGGCAACCTATTTCTCTGGACATTCCTTTAAACAAAATAGCTGTTGGAAATAAAGTGATTCTTAAAAATATCTTCTTTGACACCAATAAGTATGATATTAAAGACGATTCCAAAGCAGAGTTAGCTGTCCTAATTGATTTTTTGAATGATAACAAGGGTATTATTATTGAGATTCAAGGACATACAGACAATATTGGAGATGATAAAGCCAATCTGCTTTTATCTGAAAACAGGGCTAAATCTGTTCAAAGATACTTGATAGAGGCAGGAATTGATGCAAAGAGGTTGAAATCCAGAGGCTTTGGAGAAAATTCTCCAATAGACATTAATGATACAATAAAAGGCAGAGCTAATAACAGAAGAACGGAGTTTTTGATTATTGGAATCTGATAAAAAACATTAAAAACAAAAAAGCCGCTTAGATAAAATCTAAACGGCTTTTATTTATTCTAAAAAGGAATAATTATTCTGCTTTAGGAGTTTCTCCTTCAGTAGTTTTTTCCGCTGCAGGAGCTTGAGCTTCCGGTTGCGGTTTTGGAGGTCTTGGTAATAAAGCCTTTCTTGAAAGTTTTAATTTACCTTGTTTGTCTATATCTAATAGTTTAACTCTAACCTCATCTCCTACTTTAAACAATCCATCCATTGATTCGTAGCGCTTCCAATCAATTTCCGAGATATGTAATAAGCCATCTTTTCCCGGCATAATTTCTACAAACGCACCAAATGGCATAATAGATTTTACTTTACCTTCGTAAACTTCGCCAACTTCTGGTTTTGCAGCAATAGCTTTAATTCTAGCCACAGCAGAATCTACAGATTCCTTATTTGTAGCGAACACCTGCACCAAACCTTTATTGTCTTTCTCCTCAATAGAGATTGAAGCACCTGTTTCACGTTGCATTTCCTGAATTATTTTACCACCAGGACCTATCACGGCGCCAATAAACTCTTTATCAATAGTTAAAGATACGATTCGTGGTGCATGCGCTTTGTAGTCTTCTCTAGGATCAGAAATGGTTTTAGCCATTTCTCCTAAAATATGAAGTCTTCCTTCTTTAGCTTGATTTAAAGCTTCGGTTAAAACTTCATAAGATAAACCATTAACTTTCAGGTCCATCTGACAAGCAGTAATACCATTTTTAGTGCCAGTAACTTTAAAATCCATGTCACCTAAATGGTCTTCATCTCCTAAAATATCAGATAAAATTGCATATTTACCTGTTTTCTCATCAGAGATTAATCCCATTGCTATACCTGAAACTGGTGAAGAAATTTTCACTCCTGCATCCAATAAAGCTAATGTTCCCGCACAAACTGTAGCCATAGATGACGAACCGTTAGATTCTAATATATCAGAAACGACACGAATAACATAAGGATTCTGTTCGTCAGGAGGTAATACTTTTTTAAGAGCCCTCATCGCTAAGTTACCATGGCCTACTTCTCTTCTTCCAACTCCTCTGTTAGGACGGGCTTCTCCGGTAGAAAAAGCAGGGAAATTATAATGTAACATGAAACGATTGTAACCGCTAATAAAAGCGCCGTCAATCATTTGCTCATCATCTTTAGAACCTAAAGTTACAGTTGTTAAGGACTGTGTTTCTCCTCTTGTAAAAATCGAAGAACCATGTGCAGATGGCAGATAATCTATTTCGCTCCAGATTGGACGAATTTGTTTGGAGTTTCTTCCGTCTAAACGAACATTCTCATTTAACAATAGGTTACGAACTGCGTCGTATTGAACATCATGGAAGTATTTTTTTGCTAAGAAAACAACGCTTTCTTCCAAATTCTCTCCTAAAGTCTCTTCAAATTCATTATAAATAGTACTAAATGCATCAGATCTTTCGTGTTTTGGAAGCTGAGCTTTAGCGACCGCATAAACTTTATCGTAAGTAGCAGCATAAACTTTATCTCTTAATTCCAGATCAGAATTTTCGTGACAATAAGTTCTTTTTTCAGTTTTGCCTGTCTCAACGGTTAATTCTTTTTGAATGGCAATTTGTTTTTTAATTGCTTCATGAGCAAACTGAATCGCTTCTACTAATTCTGCTTCCTGAATTTCGTTAGATTCACCCTCAACCATGTTGATATCTTTATCGGAACCTGCAACTATAAATTCTAAAGTTGCTCTTTCCAAATCAGTTCTTAGAGGGTTGATAACTAATTTACCATCAATTTTAGCTACGCGCACTTCAGATATTGGTCCGTTAAACGGAATATCAGAAACTGCAATTGCAGCAGAAGCCGCTAAACCAGCCAAAGCATCTGGCATTACATTCTCATCAGAAGAGATTAAGCTAATCATCACCTGTGTCTCTGCATGATAATCGTCTGGAAATAACGGGCGTAAAGCTCGGTCAACTAATCTTGAAATTAAAACTTCATAGTCAGATAATCTTGCCTCACGACGTAAAAAACCACCTGGAATACGACCGCTCGCCGCATATTTTTCTTGATAATCTACTGATAGAGGAAGGAAGTCGACACCTTCTCTTGCGTCTTTATTTGATACCACTGTAGCCAATAGCATGGTATTACCTTGTTTCACGACAACCGATCCATCAGCTTGTTTTGCTAATTTTCCAGTTTCGATCTCGATAATACGACCATCGCCTAAATCAATCGACTTTTTAATTACATTTAAACTCATATTTATTATTTAGTCGGCACAAAAATACTCTTTTATATCATTTATTCTCTTTGCTTTACAAAAATTTATAATTGCGAAAAGTAAAATATAGGAACTATAATCAATTCTTTACATTAAGACTATAAAAGATAAAATATATATATAATGAAAAACACCGTTTGTTTTTTGTTCCAAACGGTGTTTTAACTATTGTATTATGGAAAATTTTAATTGTTGTTATTAGCTTTGGGACCAGCGGGTCTCATACCTGCTTTCTGCTCTTCTGTAAGTGTCTTAGATAATTTTTCTCTTGTAGCTCTTAACTCTTCAGATTGCTTTTTAATAAGGCCTTTTTGCTCTTCGGTGTAACTTTGCATCAAAGCTGCTCTCTTATCACGGAAATTCATGGAAGTATTTGCTGCAATTTCCTTTTGTTTAGCATCATATGTAGCTTCTAGTGCTTTTTCATTTTCTCCACGCTTCTCCTTTAATTCTTTAAGTAGAGCTTTCTGCTCTTCGGTAGCATTTGGAATGTCGAACATACCTCTACCAGGTCGTATTGGTCCTCTGGTATTCTGACTTTCTATTTTTTTGGAAGCATCGCGTTTTCTTTCAGGTTTTTCCTGAGCAGATGACAATGAGCTTACAGCTGCCAACATCATGCAAACAGCGGAAATTTTTAAAATTGACTTTTTCATATTTCAATATTTTGTTAGGGTTATTTCTTCCTCTAAGAGTATTAAAAACATGAAAGGTTTAATTTTAAAATTTCAATAAATGATATTTATTAAATAGTTATTAGGCAACATTATAAATAAAATCAGCGCTCAACTTACTGCCATCAAATTCATCAAGGTCGGCAATTTCTTCTAAATACAAATCCCAATCTCCGTCATTGAACAAATTACCTTCATATTCCTGAGTAGAATTATAGTAATGCAGGTACCATTCATCGATTTCTTCAATATTCTCATCTGTAGAAAAGGATCTAAAACTAAATCCTTCTTCTGTTATATCTACGCTCCAGGTCGAAACATGTGCTCCAATCGTTTTAGATATAGAGAATGCCAGTTCAAACTCTCCCGTTATCTCCGGCAAATTCTCCAGAAACTTTTTAATATTTTGAGCAGTTTCAACATTATTTGTTGCAATTAATTCTTTGTCTTCAATTAATTGGAAAAACTCGAGTAAATAGTTCTGATAGCGCAGCAATAAAGTCTTGAACGTTTGATCCATGTTTTCTGTTTTTTTTCAAAATTAAGTCAAAAAAACAGCTATCAAAAATCTCCAGATCACGAATAAGTAATTTAAAGACAGTAATTAGACACTTTGTGGATATTTTTAGCTTCTCAAAAGACGTTTCTACTTTTTAGTTTCAGAAAAAAATTCTACTTTTGAACCCCGTACAAAAAGATTCAGATTTTGATTATAGTGTTAATTTTAATGAGCTGAGTCTTATAGAAATCCATCATGACTAAGTATATTTTCGTTACGGGAGGCGTTACATCGTCTTTAGGAAAAGGTATTATTTCCGCATCATTAGCAAAACTTTTACAAGCGAGAGGTTACCGTGTAACCATTCAGAAATTCGATCCTTACATTAATATTGATCCGGGAACATTAAACCCATACGAACACGGTGAGTGCTTCGTTACCGAAGACGGCGCAGAAACAGATTTAGATTTGGGACATTATGAACGTTTCTTAAACGTTCCTACTTCTCAAGCCAATAATATCACTACTGGAAGGATATATCAGAACGTAATCAATAAAGAAAGGCAAGGACAGTATTTAGGTAAAACGGTCCAGGTTATTCCTCATATTACCGATGAGATTAAACGTAATATGCGTCTTTTAGGTGAAAGCGGCGAGTATGATATTGTTATAACAGAACTTGGTGGAACTGTTGGCGATATTGAATCTTTACCTTATATAGAAGCTGTAAGACAGTTTAAATGGGAAGCTGGCGCTCATGATGCTATTGTAATCCATTTAACATTATTACCTTTCCTTGCTGCTGCAGGAGAATTAAAAACCAAACCTACCCAGCATTCCGTAAAAATGTTGTTAGAGTACGGAATACAGCCCGATATTTTAGTCTGCAGAACAGAACATCACTTAAGTGTAGATATAAAGAAAAAAATTGCTCAATTCTGTAATGTAAATTTAAATGCGGTTATAGAATCTGCAGATGCATCTACTATTTACGATGTTCCTTTGATGATGTTGAAAGAACAGCTAGATCGTACTGTACTGGCAAAATTAAAGCTGCCTACCAAAAACGAGCCTAATTTAGATAAATGGAAAGATTTCTTAGGTAAATTAAAAAATCCTACTGCTGCTGTAAAAGTAGCGTTGGTTGGCAAATACGTTGAACTTCCAGATGCTTATAAATCTATTATCGAATCTTTTATTCATGCAGGTGCAGAGAACGAATGCAAGGTTGAAGTTGAATGCATCCATTCAGAAAGTGTATCCGAAGAAAATGTAAAAGCTAAATTAAGCAAGTTCGATGGTGTTTTGGTTGCTCCTGGTTTTGGCGAAAGAGGTATTGAAGGAAAAATTAGTGCCATTAAATTCGTTAGAGAAAATAACATTCCTTTCTTTGGAATTTGTTTAGGCATGCAATGTTCTGTTATTGAGTTCGGCAGAAATGTTTTAGGTCTGAAAGATGCGCATAGTACAGAGATGAATGAGAAAACGAAACATCCGGTAATCAGTATTATGGAAGATCAGAAAGGTGTTACCGAAAAAGGCGGAACTATGAGATTGGGCGCTTACCCCTGCGAATTAAAAAAAGGTACCAGGGCTTATGCTATTTATGGAAAAGGTAAAATATCCGAACGTCACAGGCACAGATACGAGTTTAATAATGCTTATTTAAAACAGTACGAAGAGGCCGGAATGATTGCTTCTGGTGTTAATCCGGAAAATGGACTTGTAGAAATTGTGGAGTTAAAAAATCATCCTTTCTTCGTAGCATCTCAATTTCATCCGGAATTGAAATCGACTGTAGTAAATCCTCACCCGCTTTTTGTTAAATTTGTAGCAGCCTCATTAGAATATTCTAAAAAGAAAAATTAAAAAAGAAGATTACTCAATTAAGAAATAATGGATAAAAATACATTTACTGGCCTATTCCTCATTTTAATCATTCTAGTTGGATCTACGTTTTTATTAAAACCTAGCGAAGAAGAAATAAAAAGAGAGAATTTAGTTCAAGATTCCTTGGCAAAAGTAAAATCTGGGATAGTTCAGACAAAAAAGACAATTGACAGTACAGCCACTAACGATTCTCTTCTAAAAAAACAAACAGTTGCACAGAAAGAGACAACAAGCATTTTGGAAAACGATAAAATTAAATTGACTTTATCTAATCTGGGTGGTCAAATCTTAAGTTCAGAAGTTAAAACAGAAACTACTTATAAAGGTGATCCTGTTGTTCTTTTTAACAAATCTAACTTCGGTTTAGAATTTGTAAGCAATGGTAAGAATGTAAATACAAATCAGTTGTATTTTTCGAGAATAGACTCTGTTCCCAGCAAAATTACCTATAGATATACAGAGGCCGACGGTACTTATATCGATTATACTTATACCTTAGCCCAAGGCAGTAATAAGGTAGAATTCAATGTGAGCTTAAAAGGTTATAGCCAAAGAATTCCAGGATCTACGACAGATTTAAATCTTATTTGGGACACTAATCTTTTACAACAGGAAAAAGATTTAAAAAACGAAAGAGCCTACTCTACTGTATATTATAAGACGAGTGCTGGAGATGTTGATTACCTAAGCGAAACAGAAACTGCTGAGAAAGATATAGAAGAAAAAATTGAATGGGTATCTTTTAAGCAACACTTTTTTTCTGCTGCTATAATATCTAAAGACGGTTTCAGTAAAGGACGTACCAAAATAGCAACGACTACTTCGAATAATTTTGTAAAGAACTATTCGACTAAATTGAGTTTACCTTACAAACCATCTGACGTCAATTCTTACGACCTGACTTACTATTTCGGTACAAATAAGTTTAGCGAGTTAAAAGATCAGGGACATTCTTTAGAAAAGCAGGTAAAAATGGGTTGGGGCCCGTTAAAATGGATTAACAGGTATTTAGTATTGCCTATTTTTAATTTCTTTAATAGCTTCAACTTAAGTTATGGCTTAATCATTCTTTTGCTTACCGTTATCTTAAAAAGTGTGTTATTCCCATTTACCTACAAGTCTTACTTGTCTATGGCGAAAATGCGCGTATTAAAGCCCGAAATGGATGAGATTAAGGCAAAAGTTGGAGACGACAACCAGGCATTATTGCAACAAGAGTACCTGAAATTGTATAAACAGGCAGGTGTTAACCCTTTAGGAGGTTGTTTACCACTATTGTTTCAGATGCCGTTTATCCTGGCGTTTTTCTACTTCTTCCCGAATTTATTCGAACTAAGACACGAAAGTTTCTTATGGATGTCTGACTTGTCCACTTACGATGATATCATCAAATTCCCCAAAATTCCTCTATTGGGGTGGGACCATATCAGTTTGATGTGTTTGTTGATGACTGCTTCTACGTTAATTTATACCTATTATAATAATCAGACTTCTAATGTTCAAGGTCAGATGAAATATATCGGTTACATTACTCCACTAATTTTCTTTGGAGTATTAAATGCCTATCCTTCTGGTCTTAACTATTATTATTTCTGTGCTAACATTTTAACATTCACTCAGCAATTCTTTATCAGAAGATTTGTTGATGATGATAAAATTCATGCTCAGATTCAGGAAAATAAAAAGAAACCCGAATCTGCAAAAAAGAAAAATGGCTTTCAGAAAAAACTGGAAGATATGATGAGACAACAACAACAAATCCAACAACAGCAACAAAAAAATAAAAAGAAATAACAAAAAAGAGGAACATCAAGTTCCTCTTTTTTTATTGCTTAAAATTGAGGAATTCTGTATACAGGTACACTAATACATGGGGAAAGAATTTCTGATAATACAGGGTCAATCTTCAATAAAATATTGTATCCTTGCGACCATACTTCGTTATTACGTCAAAATAACTATATTTAACGCATAAAACGTTGTTTTTAGTATTAAGGCATTATTTATGATTAAAATCTAAGAGAAAAATTTTTGAGTCATGAATTTATCTGATGTAACTAAGAGCAAAAAGCGTATTCTATTGGTAGATGATGAGATATCTATTTTAAAGTTATTGGAATTTGTTTTGCAGAATGATTATGAACTTATTATAAAAAGTAATGGTTTCGATGCATTAAGCTGGTTAGATAACGGAAATATTCCGGACCTTATTATTTCGGACTTAGAAATGCCTTATTTCGATGGATCTGACTTCCTAAGAGCAGTAAAGGTAAGTGGTTATTACAGAAATATTCCAATTATTGTGTTGTCGGGGTCCAGTGCAATAGAACAAATAGAATCTAAAATACCATACAATATAAACGGACTAGTTCCAAAACCATTTAATCCAACCCTTTTAAAAGAGAAAATTAAAACACTCCTCAACTAAAAATGCAATTCCAGAATATAAACCACAGTACATATTCAACTGAATCTTCTGCTTTAAATATTCTATATTATGCAGATTTATTCAAATCGGAATTACTATCTGATTTCAAGTCAGGCTCATGTATCATTAAAGAAAGTGAAAACCTTAAAAGCCTGTCAGACGAAACACAATCTTTTTCTATTAATGATCTGAATACTAATATTTTGATTGAAATTAATCCGGAAAATATATCGGAAGTATTTCAAATCATAGAAAGTTTAAAAAACCATTGGCTTACAAGAAATATTATTATTATTCTGTTACTTACCGAGAATAATCCAAGTATTATAAAAAGAGCGCTCAAATTAGGTGTAAGTGACTGCTATGTCTCTCCTATTCCTTTTAACGATGTAAAAGAGAGACTAAGATTTCTATCATTCTATAAACAATTAAGAGCCGAAAAGAAAGATATATACCCGGTAGAAACCGAACGTTATAAAACGCCGTTTGGCAAAAGATTTTTAGATATTTTATTATCTTCTATTGCATTAATATGCCTAAGCCCTTTACTCCTAATTGTTGCTATTCTTATAAAATTAGATTCAAAAGGACCAGTTTTTTATACAAGTAAGCGTGTAGGTACAGGCTATAAGATATTCGATTTCTATAAATTCCGCTCTATGCGCAAAGATGCAGATAAAGAAGTAGCAAAACTATCGGAAAATAATCAGTACAAAGGTGATTCAGCTTTTTTTAAACTTGAAAATGATCCCAGGGTAACTAAATTGGGAAGTTTCCTCAGAAATAGTAGCATAGACGAATTACCACAATTAGTTAACGTACTCAAGGGAGACATGTCTTTAGTAGGCAACCGTCCGCTACCATTGTATGAAGCCGAAAAATTGACTACCAACGAATGGTCGATGCGTTTCTTAGCTCCGGCAGGTTTAACAGGATTATGGCAAATTAGTAAGCGGGGCAAAAAAGATATGTCTGAACGGGAAAGAAAAAAACTGGATAATTTTTACGCCAGCAATTATTCTTTATGGTTAGATCTTAAAATTATATTGAAAACAATCCCTGCATTACTTCAAAAAGAAAAAGTTTAAACTTCCGGCTATTTGGTTTTGATTTAATATCTTTATTAAATCAATTTTAAGACTCTGAATTTTGAAGGATTATTTGCTGTTTATTGATACAGAGACCTCTGGACTGCCCAAACGTTGGGATCTCCCCTATACAAATAACTTAAATTGGCCTTACGCTGTACAAATAGCGTGGATTATTTACAGACCAGACGGCACAGAAGTTAAAAGAGAAAACCAATATGTTAATGAAAAAGACATTGTCATTGGTAAAAATTCTATAAAAATCCATGGCATAACCGAAGACTTTCTCCAAAAAAATGGCAAACGAAGAAAAGAGATTCTACGGAAATTAGCTTATGATATAAAGAAATATGATCCTTTAATTATTGGTCATTTTGTTGAACTAGACATTCACGTTCTAAGCGCAGATTATTTAAGGTCAAGAATTAAAAATCCTTTCGAATGCAGTTCTTTTTTTTGTACAATGCTAAAAAGTGCACAGTATGCAAGAAATCCCAGAGTAAAATATCTAAGGCTTTCGCAGCTATATGAGTTTTTATTTAATCAACATCCAATAAATCTGCATCATGCAGAAAAAGACGCAGAATTAACTGCTAACTGCTTTTTCGAACTCTTAAAAAGAGAGCAAATCTATACAGAAGATATTCAGTCGCAACAGGAATATTTTTCTAAACAATTGAATATTCTTAAAAAACAAGTGTCGTAATTTTCCTATTTTACCCACAAATTTAAGCTTATGAACAAACTGGTTGAGCTTTTAAAGAATACAAAACCATTCGATTTACTACCAGAAAGTATTTTGAAAGGTGTAGCAGATGCCCTTACAGAAGTCAGGTATTCTAAAGATACCCTGGCTTATCGACAGGAAGTTACCGAAATGAAGGGAGTTGATATTATATACGAAGGTGAATATGAAACATTCTTTTTTGATGCTTCTGAAAATAAAAGATCAGTAGAAATACACCATACTCCGTATTGTTTTGGTGGCATTTCTGTATTGCTAAACAGAACAAAAGCACTAAAATCAGTTATCGCAAAAAAAGGAACCATTGTTTATGCTTTACCGCGTAAAGATTTTATAGGTTTATGCAATGCTTATGACGAATTTTTCCAGTATTATACTACGGATTTCGGAAAACGGATGCTGGACGACGAGTTTGCTCATTTCGTAAAAAAACCAGCCTCTTTTGAAGAAAGTTATATAGCTGCCGAACAGTTGTACTCCAGAAAAATAGAAGGTATTATTTATAAAGATATTGTTTCCTGCCATGCGGATACTCCTGTTTTCGAAGCAGCCCAGCACATGGCAAAAAACAAAGTAAGCTGTTTATTCATAAAAGATAGTGGAGATCAGATTATTGGATATGCAACAGACATAACACTTCGAGATAATGTTATTGCGCAACGTAAAAATCCGGAAGATCCCATTTCCAGTGTAATGGATAATCCTATAGTCTCCATATCTAATGATGCTTATTTATATGAGGCTGTGCTGATGATGTTTAGAACAAAGACTAAATATTTATTAGTAGAAAAAGATGGTAAATATGTTGGTTTTTTAAGTAGAAATCGCCTATTAAGCGAACAGGGACAGTCTCCCCTTGTATTTATTCAATCGGTAAAACTTGCGGTAACTGTAGATGAGCTTAGAGAAAAATGGAATTATGTTCCCGAAATTATCAATCAGCTTTTAGGTCGCGGTGTACATTCTGAAATTGTAAATCAGGTAATTACAACTATAGCAGACAGTATTGCCATTAAGGTTATAGAAAAAGTAATTGGTGAAATGGGCGAACCGCCTGCAAAGTTCGTATTTATGGTTACAGGCAGTGAAGGAAGAAAAGAACAGACCTTAAAAACCGATCAGGATAACGCTATCATTTACGAGGATAAAGCGAACGAGCATAGAGAAATGGTTAGAGCATATTTTTTAGAGTTTGCTAAAAGAGTCTCTGATTATTTAAACGATATTGGATTTGTTTATTGTAAAGGCGGTTACATGGCCAGTAATCCAGATTGGACACATTCCCTATCTCATTGGAAACGCAACTATAAAAAATGGATTGAAGAATCTGTACCCGAAAATGCCATTAAATTCTCTACATTCTTTGACTGCCGGTATTTATATGGAGATAGAACTATCATCCATCAGCTAAAGGAATTTCTGGAAGAAGAGTTGCAAAAGCCAATAGAACGTTTCTTTGCCTATATTGCAAAAAATGCACTTCAGTACGAACCTCCTCTAACCTTCTTCAATAATATAAGGACACAAACCATTGGTAAATCTGAAGTTTTTGATATTAAGAATGCCATGACACCTATTGTCGACTTAGTTCGTGTTTATGCACTTAGAAAAAGAGTTTATGAGGAAAATACCGGAGAAAGACTCAAAAAATTAATGGAACTTGGGGTTTTTAGTCAGGAACAATATCATGAGTTATACCAATCTTATTATTACCTGATGGGATTACGTCTAAAAAATCAGGCCAACCAGATTATGATCGAGAAAACAAGTCCGGATAATTATATTCAGATAGATAAGCTTACAAAAATAGAGAAAGCCACGTTGAAAGAAATCTTTAAGACAATTTATAATTTTCAGGTAGGTATAAAAATGCGATTTACCAATAATATTTTAGGATAAGAAAAAGAGAACGCATAAAAAAAGCTTCTGATTAATATCAGAAGCTTTTTAGAAGATTTTGTAATCTATAAATATTAGATAGATTTAATGATATCTCTTAATCCTAATGATTTAATGATTGCTCTATATCTATTGATATCTTTTTTGTAAAGATATGCTAATAAAGCTCTTCTTTTACCAACTAGTTTTTGTAAAGCCAACTGAGTAGAAAAATCTTTTTTATTTGATTTTAAGTGGCCTGTTAAGTGTGCAATTCTGTAAGTGAATAATGCAACTTGTCCTTCTGCAGAACCCGTGTTTGTTTCAGAGTTCCCATGTTGTTTGAAGATTTCTTTCTTCTTTTCTGTACTTAAATACATTACCTGAATAATATTAAAGCTAATTATTTGATTAATTGCCTGCAAAAGTACAATTAATTGTATTAAAATCCTAAGGAGAAAACAAAAAACAAACCTTACTCTTATTATTCAATAATTTAGTTTAAGTCATATTTACACTAGAAGCATTAATTACAACATAATAAAGCTTACTTTCGCCCGGAATAAATATCATGAGCTTGTATAAAAAATTTAAAACCGAACATAAAGTACGTCCCGATGATATCGATATGTTTAATCATGTCCACAATAGTAAATATCTGGATTATGTATTAGCTGCCAGATATGAACAAATGGACGTTTTTTACGGAATGTCTATGGAAGAGTTTATAAAGCTAGGCTATGGATGGGTAGTTCAGAAGGTGCAAATAGAATATAAAAGACCACTAAAAATGGGCGATATTTTTAGTGTAGAAACCGGGATTGTAAGTGTACACGATAAAGGTTGTAAGGTTGAGTTTACCATCAATAATCTTAAAACAAACAAAACCAGCACTGTTGGCTGGTTTGATTTTGTGATGATTGATATGAAAACCGGAAGAAGTGCTCTCCTCCCAGAAAATATAATAGAGTTGTACTCTATCTAGCAGTCAAAGCTTCCTCTATCAGGTTACCATAGAAATATTCCAGCGTTAACCCGGAAGCCCGAACTTGTTGAGGAATAATGCTATTTTCTGATTGTCCGGGGATGGTATTAACTTCTATAAAATAGAAATCTCTATCATCCTTCAGGATAAAATCGATACGTACCATTCCTTTACAATTTAATTGAATGTAAGCTTTCTGAATGATCTCCCCCACTTTATTTACAATTGTAGTATCCAACTCAGCAGGAGTTACTTCATTTGTCAATCCTGCAGTATATTTAGCTTCATAATCAAAGAAATCTTTTGTTGTAATAATTTCAGTAATGGGTAAAACCTTCACCTCACCTTCTGCGGTGTAAGCTCCTACTGTAAATTCCCTACCTGATATAAATTCTTCTATAAGAACTTCCGAACCTTCTTTAAAGGCTCTTTCCACAGCAGTATCCAAATCCGCCCAATGGTTAACTTTAGACATGCCAATGCTGCTTCCCCCGTTATTTGGCTTTACGAAAACTGGTAATTTCAGATTAGATTCAACTTCGTTCCTGCTATAATTATTTAAAGAAAACAGCTGAATAGATCTGGCAATATTTAAATCAGGAACGGGCGATACAATTTGCTTTGTATAACCTTTATTCATGGTAATGGCAGAAGTTGTGGCGTCGCAACTGGTATAAGGAAGACCAATCATATCGAAATAGCCCTGTAACTTTCCATCTTCACCCGGAACTCCATGGATAATTATAAATGCACAATCGAATTTTATTTTCTCTCCCTGTACATTTACGCTGAAATCATTTTTGTCAACTGGGTAAGCATTCCCATTTTCATCTTCATAATACCATTTTTCAGTTTCTATAATTACCTGGTAAACGTTGTATTTAGACTTATCCAGATTCTTATATACCGTTTTTGTACTGTTTAAAGAAACTACAGACTCACCGGTAAAACCACCTGCAACTAATGCTATATTTTTTTTCATTTGTTTCTTATTAATTTTTAATCAGATCTACTACCTCTCGATAAACAAAAACCTTTAATCACGTCAGATAATACTGCCTCATACGCCTAATAGCTATCTTAATTATACAGGTTTCATGACAGCCAAATATAAACGATAATCTGTTTTTATTTTCAAAAGAATAAAAAAATCAGAACATTCAAATTATCAGTAAATAATCAGTCCGGTATTCAGATTTTTAACAAAGTTTATAATTTTTGTTAGTCCAGTTTCCCGTTTTTTGGCTAAGTTTGGAGTATATTTTTTTGTTATTAATCAGACTTAATGAGTAAGTTTTTTCAATATCTGGCAACGCCGCAATTCCGTAAGCAGTTAATTATTGCTATTGTATCTGTTCTGGTCCTACTTTTCGTGGTGTTCTTCAGCTTAAGATACTATACAAAACATGGCGAAGGACTTGCTGTTCCTTTGGTTAAAGGTTTAAATATTAACGAGGCTATTGGCGTTTTAGACGAAAAAGGTTTAAGGTACCAAATAGATTCGGTTTATGTGATGGACAAACCCGCCGGTATGGTTTTGGAACAAGACCCAGATCCAGAAACGAATGTAAAAACCAATCGTATAATCTATTTAACTATCGTTAGTTTTCAGACACCGGACGTAAATTTTCCCGATATAGAGAATAAAACATTTTTAGAAGCGAAAGCCGTTCTGGAAAATTACGGATTAAAAATTGGCGATACCATATATAAATCTGATATTGCCAGAGACGCCGTTTTAGGTTTTAACTATGCAAATCAACCAATAAAGATCGGACAAAAATTACCAAAAGGTTCAAGAATAAACCTGATATTGGGAGACGGCATGGGGGCCAGCGAGATTGAGGTTCCTGACTTTAGAGGTTTAACATTAAGCGAAGCCAAATTTTCAATTAAAGGATCATCACTTACCCTTGGTGAAGTATATTACGAAGGTGCTGTTACAGATTCGACAAATGCCATAGTCATTTCACAATTCCCCAACGTTCAGGATTCTGTTGTAAAAGTAAGTATAGGAACAAGGATAAACCTTGTATTATCTAATCAGTAATGAACGATATACAGGCTGAAGAATTTAAAAATATCATTCTTAACTCAATAGACGATATTTTTATTTTAGACGTTAGAGAAGAGTTGGAATTCCATACTTTCAATATAGGCGGACAAAATATTCCGCTGGGTAAAATACAGAAATTGTTAGAAGATGAAGATTTGGAATTACCGGAGGATAAAGCTGTAATAGTTGTTTGTCAGAGAGGACTAAGAAGTAAAACAGCCAAAACCTTATTGGAGAATTTCGGTTTTAGAAATGTGAGAAATTTAGAAGGAGGTTTATTAAAATTACAAAGAATCCTTTAGGCTCAAAATCCCGCAAATAGATAAAAAACATCCGTAAATAAACATGCTTACAAATAAAACAAAAAAAATAATCATTGCTTTAGCAGTTATATTAGTGATTATTGCTGCTATTATATTGCCTAAGTTTTATTTTAAATATTTTGCCGACAATGTTAAAACTACAGAGAAGGTTTACTTATATATTCCTACCAATGCCGGTTATGAACAATTGAAAGACTCTATTGCCAAAGTAAATTTTCTGAAACGACCGGGCTATTTTTATAGTTTAGCTTCCGACAGAGCGTTGCAAACAAAATTTAAACCGGGTAAGTATGCTGTTAAACCCGGAATGAATAACAGAGCTATTATTAATATGCTGATTGCAGGTAACCAGGAGCCCGTTGATATCTCTTTCAGGAATATCAGACTTAAAGAAAACTTTGCCAAATCGGTGTCTCAGAAGTTAGAATTTGATTCGGTTTCGCTAATGCAATTGTTAAATTCAGCTCAATTCGTTGGAGAATATGGTTTTACCAAAGATAACATTTATACCATGTTTATTCCTAACTCCTACGAGATGTTCTGGAATACTTCTGCCAAAGATTTCTTTCTTAGAATGAATAAAGAATACAAATCATTCTGGACATCGGAAAGATTGAAAAAAGCAGAAGATCTTAAATTGACACCTCAGCAAGTGACCATCTTAGCTTCGATAGTAGATGCCGAGGCGCTTGCGGATAAAGAAATGCCTACCATTGCAGGCTTATATTTAAATAGATTAAGAAGCGGTATTAAACTTGAAGCAGACCCTACGGTGATCTTTGCAAATAACGATTTTACCATTCGCAGGGTGTTAAACCGACATCTGACAAAAGAATCTCCTTATAACACCTATCGTGTTAGAGGATTGCCCCCAGGTCCTATTATGATGCCTTCAATTAATGCAATAGATGCTACTTTAAGTCCGGAAAAGCATAACTACATTTATATGTGTGCTAAAGAAGATTTCTCTGGTTACCACAATTTTGCTACTACACTTGCAGAACATCTGGTTAATGCCAGAAAATTCCAGGCAGCGCTTAATCAAAGAAACATTAAGAAATAGCAGGAGGAATTGATGTTTGTATTTGAAACAAAAATAAGAGTAAGATATGCCGATACCGATCAGATGGGTTACGTTTATAACGGAAACTATGCAACCTATTACGAAGTAGGTCGTACCGAAGCACTGCGTAGTCTGGGCATGACTTATAAATCTATGGAGGAAGACGGTGTTATGCTTCCTGTTCTGGAAATGAAATCGAAATTTTTCAAACCGGTTAAGTATGACGAATTAATCACTTTAAAAGTAACCATTGCAGACAAACCAGGAGTAAGGATTTTGTTTAAATACGACATCTATAATGAAAATAATGAGCATGTACACACAGGCGAAACCACTATGGTTTTTGTAGATATGCAAAAAAATAAACCTTGTCTTCCTCCAGCGAGTTTTGCAAATAAATTGAATCCTTTTTTTGAGTAATTTAGTTGAATGAGGGGACTGCATAGATTCTTTTGTAAATTCGGGTTCTATCGTAAGTTTATCGCCTGGACAAAATTCATTATTCTGCCGGGCTTCAACTCGTTACCTTTATATACTGTAGCTACCTTTTTCTTTCAGGAAATAGGAAAAGAATCTCTTGTTAATAAAGCTTCTTCTCTTGCTTACAATTTTTTAATGGCTGTTTTCCCTGCTATTATTTTTTTATTTACGCTTATCCCCTATATTCCTATTAAGAATTTTCAGAATCAATTAATGGCGATTATAGCATTACTTTTACCTGAAAATGCGTATAGAGCTTTTGAAGAAACGCTGGAAGATATTGTGAAAAATCAAAATGGCCGTTTACTCTCATTAGGTTTTATCCTTGCGCTTTTCTTTGCTACCAACGGAATACATACTTTAATGCAGGCCTTCAATAAATCTTCATTGATAGTAGAAACCAGAAGTTGGGCCAGGCAACGGCTGGTCGCCATGAATCTGACCATTCTTACAACTTTCTCAATCATTCTGGGTGTTTCTATAACGGTTATTACCGAATTTATATTAAACACTTTCAGGGAAGAACTCAATTTCGAAAACAACAGATTCTGGATATTCCTAATTGCTATCGGGCGGTGGTTCATTATTGTTTGTGTTTACTTTTTTACCACTTCGCTCCTATATCGTTATGGTCCCGCCAATGCCAAAAAATGGAAATTATTCAGCCCGGGTGCATGGTTGGCTACCGTACTGGCTATTTTAACCACTTTCGGTTTCACTTTTTTTATCAATAATTTCGGAGCATATAATAAATTGTATGGTTCCATCGGAACGTTATTGGTAGTGATGATATGGTTATATCTAAATTCACTAATTCTCCTAATCGGATTTGAATTAAATGCAAGTTTAGAGCTCTCTAAGCGCAGTATTAAAATTGTTAGGCCCCGTTTTAATTCGTTTAAAAACGACAAACCTTCTTCTCCTACCCCCTAGAAACAGAATAACAAAAAAATATTCTACTGTTTATTAGCTCATTAGCTTAGATACTCAAAAAAAGGCTTTATTGGTTTTGGAGATTTGGCCAATGTTTGTACTTTTGTGGCGGAGAAATGGCAGAGCGGTCGAATGCGGCGGTCTTGAAAACCGTTGACTGTAACAGGTCCGGGGGTTCGAATCCCTCTTTCTCCGCAGAAAAGGTCTTCTGATGAAGACCTTTTTTATTTATATCCACAATTTCTTTCCCCTCGTAGATTCTATGAAACCAATCCAAACCAATTCTTTCATATCTACTCCTCTATTATCTCCCATTTATTTTCCAATAACTTTTCGAGCTGCACTATTTCATTCTGATACATTGTTTTCTTTCTTGTTCCAAAGTAAAGTGTATTTTCTAAAGGAACACTTCCCTCCCATATCAGTTTTATCTTTCCCGAAGCGATGGCTTCTGCACACAGGAAGTCGGGCACTACAGAAAAACCTTTTCCATTACTTAAACAGCGAATAATAGAACTGATATTCGGGACAATAAAGTTTGGACTAAAGTCAGGATGTTCACCAAAATGACGCAACCAAAAGTTTTTCAAATGTTCCATGTCGGCAGCGGTGCTATACCAAAGTTGTTGCTTTAATAAGGCAGAAACATCTTTAATCTTATTCGAAGCCAAAAGACGTTCCACTTCAGACGTATCTGTTTTTTTACCTGCAATTAATACAATCCTTTCTTTAGAGAAGGGTTGATACTGTAAATTTTGTTGATTGCCTTTCTGCGGAGTAATAATCAAATCCAAAAGACCATTGTCCAAATCATGCTGCATTTGATGATATTCGCCAAATTTAATGATAAGGTTGAACGGCAAACTAGCTATATGTTCTTCCAATGTATACTGAAATGTTTCAAAACACATGCCTACACTAATGGTGGCACGTTCTTCCTGCGAACGCTTGTGAAAATGTTGCTCGGCAGTTTCCATTTTTTTCAATGGATCCAGTACATAATTGTACAAGATTTTTCCTTTTTCTGTGGGCACCATTTTTCTGGCCAAACGGTCAAATAGCTTATAGCCGGTAAACGCCTCTAAAGAATTCAGGTGTAAACTCACTCCTGGCTGGGAAATAAACAATTCTTGTGCGGCAGCAGATAAGGTTCCTGTTTCATATATAGCTTTAAAAGTACGAAGCCACTCTAAATTCCATCGCATATCTATAATTTTTATTATACAATAATACAATTTAAGTTATTTGTGTAATACTAAAAAGTAATAGAAATTTGCAGTATCAATAATTGAAATTATAGAAATGGAAAAAATATTTGTAATAAATAGCGGTCAAATCTTTGCACATTCAGGCGGTTTATTTAATCAAATGCTTACCAACTGGACAAAAGAAACTTTATTAAAAAACGGATTTGATGTACGGATTACCGATATCAATGACGACTTTAATGCCTTTACAGAAGTAGAAAACTTCAAATGGGCTGATATCATTATTTATCATACTCCTATATGGTGGTTTCAGGTACCCAACCGTTTGAAAAAATATATTGACGAGGTTTTTACAGCAGGACACCAAAACGAGATGTATGCCAATGACGGTAGAAGCCGCAAAAATCCAGCGATTAACTACGGAACCGGGGGATTGATGCAAGGTAAAAGATATATGGTAACTACGAGCTGGAATGCACCTGATACGGCCTTCACATTGCCAGGGGAATTTTTCGACCAGCACTCTGTAGATGAAGGCGTCTTATTTGGTTTTCACAAGATGAACCAGTTTGTAGGCATGCAAAGAATCAATGGTTTTCATTTTCACGATTTAGAAAAAAATGCTACCGAAGAGCGAATAGAAAACTATCGTCAGGAGTATATCAGTCACCTTCAGGAAGTTATTATAATCGAAAAACAAGTTGTATAAGTATTAACCGCTTATCTATCATTGTTTTGGCCGGGGTCAGAAATGCAGAACAAACGATCGCCAATGCAAAATCTATGGATCTTAATCTTAGTAATGAAGGGTTATCATATATAAATACAGAATTTTTAACGGTATAAGTTTTAGTGCAAAAAAAAGCGGTCTCTATTTTATAGGACAAAAAAGAGAACGCTTTTTTGCAATATATTCCCGAATCAAGTTGCTGAAAAATCGATAAGATCTTTATTCAATCTGTCTTTATGCGTAACGTTTAAACCATGAGGTCCGTCATCATATACTTCGTATTTCGCCTGCGGCATTAATTTGGCAGCCTGATCTCCGGCTGTAGCAATAGGTACGGTTTGATCTGCCTTTCCATGAATTATCAATACAGGTACTTTTACAGAAGCACATTCACCTCTAAAATCTGTATCCATCCACGCTTTTGCTGCTTTCACAGTCGCTATAGACGAAGCGTGAGCGGCTACTGAAAAATCAAAATCCAACTGTTCCTCACTTACACTCTTATTAAGCAGACCTACATTATAAAAGTTCTTATGAAAACCCTTTAGAAAATGCAATCTGTCTTCCTTTAAGTTTGTATAAATTTCATCCAACTTATCTTGAGGTACCCCATCCGGATTGTCTGGTTTTTGTTTCACTAATGGAATAATAGAACTTATTAAAGCAATTTTAGAAATATTAGAATCACCATATTTGCTGATATATCGTATAACCTCGCCGCCACCCATAGAAAATCCTACCAGTATTACCTTTTCCAGATTTAATGAAGTAACAAGATCATGAAGGTCTTCCGCAAGAGAATCATAATCGTAATTATCCCATGTCGAATCAGACTTACCAAACCCTCTTCGATCGTAAGCTATACACCTATATCCCGCTTCTACTATTGCAGGTATTTGAAATTCCCACGATTGCAGACTTAAAGGCCAACCGTGTATGAGCACAACAGGTTGCCCTTGTCCATAATCAACGTAATTGATCTTGTAATTTTGTTTTTCAATTTTAGGCATGACAATATCTTTAAGGTTTTAAAAAGAATATTTTTAAAAACCTAACAGCTACAAGCATTGTACCATAAAAGAATATGCCCTTAGATGGTAATGATTTCTATTAATCATAATTTTAAAGAGAGATTATCCGTTCTAAATCAATTTCATTTAAAAATGATTGGTCATGGGAAACTACAATTAAAGTACCCTGATATTCTTTTATTGCAGAAGTAAGAATCTCTACATTCCTGATATCCAAATTATTTGTGGGTTCATCCAAAACTATCATATCCGGTGCAATGTTTTGGATATTTAAGCAACAAAGTAATAATCTCATTTTTTCACCACCACTCAGTACGCTGCAAGGTTTATCCCAGTCATGTTTATCAAAAAGAAATCTGTTCAGTCTCGTTTTAATCTCATGTTCTTGTAATGAAGACATGTTATATCTTTGAGCTTGCTGATAAACATTAAGATTATCATTAATTAAAGAATAATCCTGGTCAATGTAAATAGAACTAAAACTGCCTTTGTTTACTGTTCCTTCCGTAGGTTTAATATGACCAAAAATCATTCTGATAAGCGTAGTCTTACCCGATCCGTTGGCACCCTTCAACAATATTTTTTCGCCGCTTACAATCTTAAAATTCAGCACATCAGGCCACACGCTTTTTTCTTGATAGGTATAATTAACATCATTTGCAGTAAATAATGTCTTGCCCTTGTGTAAACCCGAATTATCGAATCCAAACCTCATCTGATCCGTATCTGGTAAAGAAGAACGCAGGGTATTTAACTCTTTAGACAAGGAATCTATTTTTTCGGTATGCACTGTTTTAAGCTTCGAGGTGCTGTTTTCCGCTTTGTTTCTTAAGGTATTCATCATGATTCTTGCCACACCTGCTTTTTCCTGTTTCTGCTTACCCCTATTATCTAACTTTTGTTGACGTTCTACTGTTTCCCTCTCCTTTTCCCTGGCTTGCTTAAATGCTCTTTCCTTATTTTTCAGGTTTTGGTTTAAGGTGTCCAGTTCATGCGCTTTTTGGTCGGAGTAGAATGCGTAGTTTCCTCCATAAACATTTATACCTTTTGCACTTAATTCGCAAACCGTATCTAAAAGATTTAAAAGAGTTCTATCGTGACTGACAATAACCATGGTGCTTTGAGAAGACTGAATAAACTTGTAAAGTTTGCTTCTGGAATCTATATCCAGATGATTACTGGGTTCGTCCAATAATATAACAGAAGGTTTGTGAATAGTTAATCCGGCAAGAAAAACCTTAGTTTTTTGTCCGCCACTTAGCGAACCTATCTTCTGGTTCAGGTCTAACGATAACAAATCCCAATATTCAAGCGCTTCTTTACAACGGTCTTCAATAGTCCAGTCGTCGTTAAGTATATCCAAATACTTATCGGTAGCATTACCGTTCAGAATCTCTTGTAATGCATTGATTTTTTTGTGAACACGCAAGGCTTCGGCTACCGTAACATGATTATACTGCCCATAAATCTGGGGAATATGGTAAACATTCGCATCAACCGAGATTTGTCCTGTTGAAGGGAGTATTTCTTCTGCTATAATTTTTAATAAAGTAGACTTTCCGACACCATTATTGCCTATAAGCGCTATTTTTTGTTTTGAATTTACTACGAGCTGAACATTGCTGAATAATAAATCTTTATTCGGATGTATATATGATAAGTTGTGGATGGTAATCATAAATAATTTCTTTTTAAAAGTTAAAACCAATAACCAGCTAATTCTTAAAAGCCGGTCTTATTTTAATTCTGAAAGAAATTACCTATTACATTATTGTAGTGTGTGATGATTGATTACAAAGGTAAAAAAGTTTGTGGCAGAAGACAAATAAAAAAAGCAGCACTAAGGCTGCTTTTAAAATCAGATCATTTATACATTTATATTAGAAAGAATATCCTACTGAAATTGAGAATAATTTATTTTTTAATTTAGAGTCTCCCTCTCTTTGGTCTTTAGGCATAACGTTAGCTAAGCCTAAACCGTAACCAGCGTTAAGAAGTAAACCGCTATTTAGTCTGTAACCTAGCATAAAATTAAGTCCAAAGTCAATAGGGCTCAAATCATCACCAACTTTATTTCCAAATTTAACATCTCTATCTTTTAATTCTTGACCCAAAAACTCTTCAACAATCTTTCTATCTTCACTGGAAAGATTGTCATCTATTTTATATTTACCAAATAATCCAAATGAAACATAAGGTCCCGCTCCGAAAAAGACACTTCCTTGGCTACCTGCTGGAAGGCTATATACTGCATTTAATGGAATTTCAACATAGCTATAATCAGCTTTTTCCTTTACATAAAATCCGTCTTCCTCTTCTTTAGATTTAAATCCTTTTCCTTGAAAAGATATTCCTGGTTGAAAAGAAAAATTCTCATTTAAACCAATATCGACAAATCCTGTTAAATGAAAAGATGTAACAGATGAAGGGCTAAGACTATAATCAGACCCATTAACTGTAACATTTGCAAAGTTTACCCCCGCTTTTAAACCATACTTTAATTGTGCATTTGCGAAGCTCACTGTGAGCGCAAAAGCTGTAGCTAATAAAATTTTCTTCATTATTTAATTGATTTCGAATCGAATATAAATATATTTATTTGATTCAAAAAAAAAATAACGATTACAAAAATGAAGTTAAAGCAAGCTCATAAGATTTTAACCCAAACCCCGCAATAACTCCTTTACAATTTCCTGCTATCATGCTATGTTGTCTGAAAGACTCCCTTGCATGTACATTAGAAATATGAACCTCAATTACGGGAACCTGTATTGCAGCAATTGCATCTGCCAGTGCTATGGAAGTGTGTGTATAGGCGCCGGCATTTAAAATAATACCATCAAAGCTGAAACCAACTTCGTGTAGTTTATTAATCAGCTCTCCTTCCACATTACTCTGAAAATAATGCAGATTAATTTCCGCATATTTTGATTTTAAAGTTTCCAAATAGCTTTCGAAACCTTCGCTTCCATAGATGCCAGGTTCTCTTTTACCTAATAAATTTAGATTTGGTCCGTTGATTATTTGTATATTCATCACCTCAAACTTATCATTTAATTTCGAAAAGATAAAGTGAATTGGTCAGCAGAAAAAAAAGCATTTGAAACGTATTTGAAATTGGAACGTTCTCTGTCTAAAAATTCAATAAATGCTTACATAAATGATGTAGATAAACTGGTGCAATTCCTCTCTATGCAAACAGAGCCTAAGAGTTTGCTTAAAGTTACAACACAAGATTTAAGGGACTTTATTAAATGGATAAATGAATTCGGATTAATAGCTTCTACACAATCCCGGATTATAAGCGGTGTTAAATCATTTTATAAGTTTTTATTATTGGAAGACTTAATTAAACACGATCCTGCGGATAATCTGGAAAGCCCCAAAATCAGGAGAAAGTTGCCAGAAGTACTGTCTGTAAACGAGGTCAATATGATGCTTGACGGCCTGGATTTATCACGACCGGAAAATATCAGAAATAAAGCCATGCTCGAAATTTTATACAGTTCCGGTCTCCGCGTAAGCGAGCTGATTAGCTTAAAGCTATCAGATCTGTATAAAGAACTAGAGTTTATAAAAGTCACGGGAAAGGGAAATAAAGAAAGGCTTGTGCCCATTGGTTCTTCTGCATTAAAACACCTCGAAATTTACCTTCAGCATGTAAGAAACCAACTCAGGATACAGAAAGGGAACGAAGATTTTATTTTTTTAAACAAAAGAGGCAGTAAGCTTTCCAGAGTAATGGTTTTTATGATAATTAAAGATTTGGCATTAGCTGTTGGTATCAAAAAAAATATAAGTCCGCATACATTCCGGCATTCCTTCGCAACACATTTAATTGAAGGAGGTGCAGATTTAAGAGCCGTTCAGGAAATGTTAGGACACGAAAGCATCACCACTACAGAGATCTACACACATTTAGACAGAGATTTTTTAAAGCAAACCATTACACAATATCATCCAAGGAGCTGAGCCTTAAGTATCCTGAAATTATTGTTTAAATCTTTAATTAATAATACCTTAAAACCTTTACTTGCAAGTAATTCTTCAGTCTCGTATGCCAGATATTGATTGATCTCAAAATAAAGAAAACCATTTCTTTTAAGCCTTTTCAAGGCAAAATCAGAGATTTTATCATAAAACACCAAAGGCATCTCATTGCTTACGAACAGCGCCAGATGGGGTTCATAATCCAGAACATTTCTATGCATTTCCTGTTTCTCCTGTTCTGTTACATATGGAGGATTACTTACAATTACATCGAAAAAAGGATAGTTTTCCGGTTTCAGATCCAGCGCATCATCCTGATAGAAACTGATGTCCACCCTATTTAATTCTGCATTTTCCTTTGCTACTTTCAAAGCCTTTTCAGAAATATCCATCGTACTTACTGATGCCATTCCCAGATTTTTTTTCAGGGAAACAGGTATACAGCCACTTCCGGTACCTATATCTAAAATACTAATAGTTTGATTATTATGATTTTTGATAATCTCATGAACCAGTTCCTCAGTTTCCGGGCGTGGTATCAATACATCTTCATTTACAATAAATTTTAGTCCGTAAAAATCTGCCTTACCTATAATGTGCTGTGGTGGTTTTCCTTTTGCTAAATCGGGTAATATCGAAAGTAATCTTTCTCCTTTGGCATCTTCTATCTCTGTTATCAGACTGTTTTTTATACCCAGCAGATCTTCCAAAAGATACTTGATAAGACTATCTATTTCTCCCCGATCGTATAAACCAGCAAGAACCCTATTGAATTCCTCTTTAATTTCTGAAAGTCGCATGAATAGAACTAAAAGCGCAAATTAAAGAAATTATAAGCACAAATGATTAAATTTGATTCGTGGTAAATGACTCTCTTTTTATGAAAAGAGCTATAGAGTTAGCTCTTCTTGGTGCAGGAAACGTTAGTCCAAATCCTATGGTCGGCGCTGTTGTAGTACTTAATGAACAGATTATTGGTGAAGGATATCACGAAAAATACGGACAAGCTCATGCAGAGGTTAATGCCATAACGGATGTGGTGAATAATTTCCCGAATGCCGCCGAGCTGTTAAAGAAAGCCACTTTATATGTTACTTTAGAACCTTGTGCACATTTCGGAAAAACCCCCCCGTGTGCAGATTTAATTATAGAACATGGGATTCCAAGAGTAGTTATAGGTTCCAGAGATCCGTTTGATTCTGTTAATGGGAAAGGTATAGAAAAGTTGTTACTTGCTGGAAAAGAAGTCACCACAGGCATTTTAGAGGCTGAATGCCTGGAACTGAACAGACGATTTTTTACCCGTGTGCAGAAACAGCGTCCCTACGTTATTCTAAAATGGGCACAAACGGCTAACGGCTTTTTTGCTCCGGAGAATCATCAGCAGCGGTGGATTACCGGAAAAGAAAGTAAACTACTGGTGCACAAATGGCGGGCAGAAGAAGATTGTTTGTTAATTGGCAAGAATACAGCTATTATAGACAATCCGCAATTAAACGTAAGATTAGTACAGGGAAGAAATCCCAGGAGAGCCGTTATAGATAAAAATTTAGCACTCCCACCACATTTGAACTTATTAGATAATAGTCAGGATACATTTATTTTTAATGCCATCGAAACTAAAATTGATGGTAAAAATAAATACATTGCAATTGAAGATTTCGATCATTTTTTACCACAATATATCTTATATCAACTGTATCTTCAGGATATACAATCCGTCATCATAGAAGGAGGCGTAACAACCTTAGAGTCTTTTATAAAACACGACCTGTGGGACGAAGCCCGTATTTTTACTTCCGAAGATTATTGGGAAAGAGGAATTAAAGCTCCTGCAATTCGGGGAACACAGATCAGTTCAGATAAAATAGGTTTGGACACATTAACCATTCTGAAACACTAAATCTTTATATGGCTTATTTAATTATAGCAATTTTCTGTAGCGTTATTGTGAGTATAAACCTAAAGCTGTTAAAAAGATACTATACCAATTCTTTTCAGGCTATTGTTTTTAACTACCCTACCGCTTTAATCCTATCCTATTTTCTTTTCAATCCTGGTTTTGAAGAATCTCCTAGCGGTAACCAGTTCCTCATTTTCTCCATTATGGCTTTTATGATGCTGTCATTGTTTTATTTTATCAGTAAAAGCATCCAAACATCAGGCATTGTAATCACAGCTATTGGACAAAGGCTGTCGCTCATTATTCCTGTACTGGCAGCTTTTATGATCTTTAACGAATCGCTCAGCATTTTTAAGTTATCCGGACTGGTAATCGGTTTCCTTGCTATTTACTTCTCGGTGCCTAAAACCAAATTTGCCGCTAACAATATTAATTATTGGTATCCTTTTATCGTATTTTTTGGAACCGGAGTTTTGGATATTTTCTTCAATATGATTACCCAGTTCTCCAATCTTAGCTTTACCACTTCCCTGTTTTATATATTTGCCATAGCTACCGTTCTGGGAATATTTACGCTACTTTATTTAAAAGTAAATGGCAAATTAGATTTTCAGTTAAAGGCGCTGTTTGCCGGTGTAGTTTTAGGCTTTTTTAATTTTGCGTCAATCTACTTCTACCTTAAAGCGCTGGCTACAGAATCAGACCGGCCTTCTATTGTATTTTCGGCAATGGATATTGGTGTTATCGCCTCAGGTTCGGTAGTAGGCTTTTTAATGTTTAAAGAAAAGCTCACAATGTTGAATAAAGTAGGTATTGCATTAGCTATAATAGCTATTTGTATACTTACATTTGCCTGATGTTATTTGAAGACACTTATCGTACCATTCAAAATGCTTCAGAGGGAGTTTTTAGGGATAAGGGAAGTAAGTTTATCGCTTATGCCTACCCGCTTACCGACGAAAGCGATGTAAAGGACATCGTTTTTCAATTAAAAAAAGAGCATCCTAAAGCCAGGCATCATTGCTATGCATGGAGATTAACCACCGACAGAAATGTTTTCCGGATTAATGATGACGGAGAACCATCCGGAACAGCGGGCCGACCAATTCTCAACACACTATTATCCAAAGATGTAACGAATATCCTGGTTGTAGTGGTAAGGTATTTTGGCGGCATATTATTAGGAGTTCCGGGCCTGATAAATGCGTATAAGATGGCCACAGAAGATGCACTTGCTCATGCAGATATTATAGAAAAAACAGTTAACGATATTTATTTACTGTCTTTTGATTATTTGCAGATGAACGATGTTATGCGGGTTATCAAGGAAGAAGAGTTAAGCCCCAGCAATCAGTCGTTTGATTTACAGTGTGCTATGGAGATAGCCATTCGCAAGTCTGAATTGAATAAAGTGCTGGAAAAAATAGAGAAAATAGAAGGTGTACAAACAAAATACCTGAAAACAATATAAAAATAAAATGAATAAGATCTCCGAAACAGACCTGATATTAAATCCTGACGGAAGTGTTTACCATTTAAATCTTCTTCCGGAAGATATTGGGAATACAATCTTTACGGTTGGCGATCCGGAAAGAGTTGAAGAAGTAAGCAAACATTTTGATTCTGTTGAACTGAGAAAATCTAAACGCCAATTTGTTACACATACCGGAGTGCTGAGAGGACAAAGAGTCTCTGTTATTTCGACAGGTATAGGCACAGATAATATTGATATTGTGCTGAACGAACTGGATGCCCTGGTGAATATAGATCTACATAAACGAATCGTTAAAGACGAGCTGACTACCCTGAACATTATCAGACTGGGGACATCGGGAAGTATCCGGGAAGATGTTCCTGTTGGAACTATCCTGGCTTCTACACATGGCCTGGGACTTGATTCGCTGATGAATTTCTATCATAGAAAGCTAACCGGAGATGAATTACTACTGGAAAACAACCTGAATAATTACTTCGAAAACGAGGATTTAATTCCTTATATAACAGCTTGTAACGGAAAATTACTGGATAAATTATGTTTCGATCTGGAAAAAGGAATTACAGTTAGCGCACCCGGTTTTTATGCTCCGCAAGGCAGAAATTTACGGGCCAAGGGAAGTTTACCTCAACTGATGGAAAAATTAAAACGGTACGAATTCGAAAACCATGTGATAACCAATATAGAAATGGAAACGGCCGGAATTTATGCGCTGGCAAATACACTCGGACATAAAGCTGTTTCTGTTAATGCTATTGTTGCCGACAGATTAAAAGGAAAATTTGCTTCTAACCCTCAAAAAGTTATCAATAAAATGATTGAGACAGTGCTTTCAAGGGTATAGGTTTTGAGTCTAAGTTCACCCACCCCCGTTCCTGGCTTCTATGGTGCAAGTATGCAGCTTTAGTCATGTGTGGCTGAGTACTTGTGCCTCCATTAATAAACATTTTCATAACCTTAGTTTTACTGTTAGCGCTCTATAACTTCAACCTTGATTAGCAACCAATTTCAATTCAAGACACCTTTTTCTCGATATAAACAAAAAATATTTTCTTTATATTCTATAAAATTATTTATTATTGCAAAAACCAATTTATTTTAATAATCAAATGAAAACGAAAAATTTATTAGCGCCCTTATTATGTATTTCCGTTTTATTTTCTGGAGGCTGCAAGAAAGATGATAAAGCAGATAACAAAGCAGATTTACTAACCGCAAAGAGCTGGAAGATGACCGCCTATACTGAAGGTGGTGAAGATATGCTTCATGATCTGTATGAAGAATGTGAGATAGATAATATAGAGACCTATGTTAAAGGCGGAGTTCTAAGAATAGATGAAGGAGCAACAAAATGCTATGATGAAGATCCGCAAGTTACCGAAGCATCGTGGACACTTAATGGTGACAATCTTATTATAACTTCTGAGGAGTTATTGCTAGGACTTAATGTAACTATAACGGAACTTAATGAAACTACATTAAAGTACAGTGCAAAACATCCTTTTACAGGTGAAACATTGGTGTATACCTATACTGCTCAATAGTTAGTAATTACAATTTAATCAAAAGCTCTGCGTTTGGTATTAAACATCAAATGCAGGGCTTTTTTTTTAAATTATTTGAAAGGCAATTACGCACATACCTTTCCGGGCCTCTTGAGCGGCCCAGCTCAAGCTACTTTTTTCCGCAAAAAGTAGCCAAAAACTCCCGGCTGCGTGACCTTTCTTGCAAATCCTCAATAAATCTTTGTCGGCGGAAAGCGCAGTCGCTATGAGCTTGCCTTCAAAAATTAAGCGGCTTTACCAGCGCTTGCCCGCTTTCCTAACGCTTGTCTGAATTTGAATATTGCTGCAAAAGATTTATTGGCCTTTGCGGCGAAATCTCCCAAGGCCGGACGTAGCTATTGTCGTATACAACAAAAACATTGCAGTAGTTCTTCTCCGCTTAAGTATGCAGGCTTTCGAATGTTAAAGCTGCCCCAGATATACACTGTCCGATTGTCTGCTTCTATCGGCGGCACAGAATGCCAGATAAACCTCATGGCCTTCTAGTTTTTGTGATATTTCCAATAGCGCTTCTCCGGTATGCCTGAAAGAACCGGTAGTTACACAAGAGTAGAATCCGCTCTCAACATGATAAGCCATTAACATCACCTGATCGAAATAGTCTGTACCCTTAATATGACTTCCATCCCAGCTGAACCTTATCTTATTGTCCGCTATTCTTTCTGCTTTGATATCTGCACTTAAAGGCAAACTTCCATAGCTTACTTTCACTTTTTCTGGGTGAATCTTGTGCTCTCCATTTTCAACGGACATTGCATACGTCATCAGATAAGATTTGGCCGCAATAAAGCCCTGTGCACTTTCACTGTATCCTTTAAATCCTTCCCTCACAAAAAGCAGCAAAGGCTTCAACCAGGCCTGTGCCAAAGCAAAGCGCTTTCGGTTAGACAATTCCTTTTCGCTTATTCTTTTAGTCCGCTTTTTATAGGGACCTTTAATAAATGCTTTCCCATTTCTGGTATAACCAACTACAGAACCTACTTTGCCTGTAAACGCTCCGTTAATGTCTTTAACTAGTCTGCCCATAAAGATGTATTTAAGTTTAGTAATTACCTAATATACAAAAGGTTCCACAGAAATACAAATTAAACAATGGTTAAACACAGTATAAACAGGGATAAAAGAGGGACCATTTCCCTGCTTTATTCCTGTTTCATCCGTCTTTCATCCGAGTTTCATCCCTGTTTATGTGAGACTTGTCTGCCTTTTGTTATAAATCTGTGTTGGATAAGTATCAGATAATTTCCGATCATTTTATTGGGATGTCGCTACTTATAAGTCTTACAGAAATTTATTTTAGTCTGTCTGGTTTAATAGCTTTCATCTTCCTATTGCTTTGCAAATAAAACCTATTCTGCCTGTACCTAAGGAGATGGAGATATGCTCCTCGAATTGCGGGGAAAAAGCAAGCTTAATAATGAGCATGATTCATAAAGACCGTGTTTCAATGATAGGCCGGGACAATAAATTATATAAAGTAGGTATGAGGGGCTGAAAAGGAAAAATGAAAAAAGCCCTGTATTTTATTTTATCAAAAATGCAGGGCTTTTCTTTTATTGCTTAACTGTCCAGGGTGTTCAACGATAGCGTCACTCCGTTTGTATCATAATGATGAGTTCTTGAACTCATTATTTTATGAGAAAGACCTGTATCTTCATTAATGAATCCCTTCAATAACCTTTGGAATAACTAATAATATTTAAAGGATGTAAATTATCTAAGGCAATTGCGCTCATACCTTTCCGGGCCTCTTGAGCGGCCCAGCTCAAGCTACTTTTTTCCGTAAAAAGTAGCCAAAAACTCCCGGCTGCGTGACCTTTCTTGCAGATCCTCAATAAATCTTTGTCGGCGGAAAGCGCAGTCGCTGTGAGCTCCCCTTCAAAAATTAAGCGGCTTTACCTGCGCTTGCTCGCTTTCCTAACGCTTGTCCGAACTTGGATATCACTGCACAAGATTTATTGGCCTTTGCTGCGAAATCTCCCAAGGCCGGCCCCAGCTATTGTAGTATCAACGATCAAAGTGTGGTAGTGATTTCTTTTACGGCTTAAGTGCTCTTCCTTATTGCCCCGGCTCGGCTATTTACCTGAGTCAAAAATTAGTTAAAAAGGAGGCTTTTTTTCATTATTTGGAAGGCAATTATGCTCATACCTTTCCGAGCCTCTTGAGCGGCCCAGCTCAAGCTACTTTTTTCCGCAAAAAGTAGCCAAAAACTCCCGGCTGCGTGACCTTTCTTGCAAATCCTCAATAAATCTTTATCGGCAGAAAGCGCAGTCGCTATGAGCTTCCCTTCAAAAATTAAGCGGCTTTACCTGCGCTTGCTCGCTTTCCTAACGCTTGTCTGAATTTGAATATTGCTGCACAAGATTTATTGGCCTTTGCTGCGAAATCTCCCAAGGCCGGACCTGGCTATGTACCGTCAGGCAAATCGCTTTGGGAGAGTCGAAGTCTTTGTAGTGCTATTCGAAGCATATCTTGACTCTGCTCCCCAAAAATCAGAAAGACAAATTAGGCCTTTAGATAGCTCCTTTTCTTTTACAATTGTTCGAACTTATCCGGTAACACAAATCAACGGAAGTAACATTTATTAGCAGATCTGACTTTGCCACTAAACATCGTTTTTCTGTAATAATTTTAGTAATACACCAAAATCTTTAGGATACTCTGCTTCTATAGTTATTTCTTCGCCATTTGGCTTAAGAAAAGTTAACTGTCTTGCATGTAACGCAAACCGCTTCATGATAGGCTGTTCCTCTTCATCTGTTAATCTGTATCCTCTTTTTATTTTGGAAAGAAATGCTGGTTGTCCGCCGTACATTTTGTCGCCTGTAATAGAAGCTCTTTGTGTTGCCAAATGTATACGAATCTGATGCATTCTACCAGTAACAGGCTTACATTCTATTAGGGTATAATGTTTAAAATATTCGAGTGAGTTAAACCAGGTTTCGGCTCTCTTACCCTCACTTCGGCTAATCACCACATTACCTTTACCAATATTTAAAATAGGAAGGTCTACCAAAAGATCTTCGAAGACATGAGTGCCGTCTACTATAGCATGATAAACTTTCTTTACCTTTCTATGCTCAAATTGCATAGACATATGTCGATAAGCTTCGGGATGTTTCGCAATAACCAGCAATCCTGATGTTTCTTTATCTAAACGGTGGCAAATCTGCGCGTCTTCTGCATATTTCTTTGCCATTCTCAACAGGTTGATTTCTTTTCCTTCCCTTTCGTCAAGAGAATTTAAAAATGGCGGTTTGTTTACAATAATAATATCAGAATCTTCAAATAGTATGATGTCCTCGAACTTTGGAAATTTCATTCTGCAAAGATAGATAAAATTTAGGCCTCATAATATTTATTCTGCTTTCTTGTTTTTGAGGTCTGAGCTTGTAAAATATGTGTAGTTTCTTTTCGAATCTTCCAGACATCGTCTGTTTTAAAAACGATATCCGGAAGTGAAGAAATAATTTATTACAAGCCTTTTTTATAGTGTAAGACGAAAAGAGCTATTTTTCAGGTGATAACAAACCAGGGCTAATAAATAAGACTCAGCTTTATGAAAACTGCGCTCTTTATTCCTGAACCAAATACACCATCAGGCTTCTGGCACCATGGGCTCCTATAACCAGACTTTGTTCGATATCTGCCGTTTTAGACGGACCAGCGATAAAAGCACCGTAACCTAAATCTTCAAAAGAAATCTTTTCGTAAGCATGGTGTAAAGTAGGTACGATGTCTTTAACATTTAAAACCAGCACCAGATGTTGTGTTATAAAAGGTAAAATTCTGTGCGGAAGTGCATTTTCACTAATCCATATAGCTCCATTTTCTGCCACACCAACAGTACCTTTGATGTAAACACGGTCTAATTTTTCTAATTCTTTAGAGGTTTTGCTATACAAATTGTGCCTGTCTTCTTCAGATAAATTAAGGGTATCGATAACCAGGGCGCCATTCTTTTCGGCTTCTATTGTATGTTTAATTTCATCAAGACTATTAAACAGTTTAAACTGACCACCAATTTTCAGTAATATTTCGCAATACTGCTCTGTTAAATTCCCGAAAGACATGAGCACTCCAAAATCAATTTCGGGCAGTGCTACCTCTTCTGGTTTATTGGCCTTAATGGCCGATAATATTGAATCTCTTGAACCACTCATTACTTATTATTTTTATTGTACCAATCTCTGAAACTTTCTTTTGGAGCTTCGGGCATTTCCCTTTGCTTGTACCAGGCGTTTAATTTATTGTTCACCATAAAAGGCATGTTACGCATCACAGAAAGCCCTACTTTTGCTACGGCCCTGTATACAGACGGTTTAGAAAACAACCAGGCGGCTCCTTTCATAGCTAAAGATTTGCTTTCTGCAACATATCCCTCTTTAACTATTTCCTGACGCCATTTCCATAACTGCTCGTGAATGTCAATTTTAACCGGACAAACATTGCTGCATGAACCGCATAAGGTAGACGCGAAAGGCAAATCTGCGTTGGCTTTCATATCCAGGTTCGGATTCAGGATAGATCCTATGGGGCCGGCAACTGCCGTATGGTAGCTGTGACCTCCGCTCCTTCTGTAAACCGGGCAAGTATTGAAACAAGCTGCACATCTGATGCATTTCAGGGAATTACGAAAATCTTTTCTGCCCAATTGCCTGCTTCTGCCATTATCAACAATAACAATATGCATTTCCTGCCCTTCTCGGGGTTTTAAAAAATGGCTTGAGTAGGTTGTTATTGGCTGTCCCGTAGCACTTCTGGTCAATAATCTCAGGAAAACACCTAAATGTTTAGCTTTCGGAATAATTTTCTCGAACCCCATGCATGCGATATGTACTTTTGCTGTATGTGCTCCCATATCTGCATTACCTTCGTTGGTACAGACTACAAACCCTCCGGTTTCGGCCACCGCGAAATTCACTCCGGTAATCGCCAGGTCAGACTCAATAAAATGATTTCTTAAGTGCTGTCTTGCTGCTTCCGTTAAATACTGAGGGTCGTTATTACCTTTCTCTGTACCTATATGCTGATGAAAAGTTTCGCTTACATCCTGCTTTTTAAGATGGATAGCAGGCAAAACAATATGGCTTGGTGGCTCTTTTCTGAACTGAACAATTCTTTCGCCTAAATCCGTATCTACCACATCAATACCATGTTTTGCCAGATAGTTGTTTAAATGACACTCTTCTGTAAGCATACTCTTGCTTTTCACCACATTCCTGACCTCATGTTTTTTCATAATGTCATGAATAATTCTGTTATGCTCATCGCCATCTTTTGCCCAATGCACATGAACACCATTTACCCGCGCATTCTCTTCAAACTGAACCAGATATTCGTCCATTTTGGAAAGTGTATGGTTTTTGATCTGAGAAGCCCAGGCTCTTAAAGTCTCCCATTCGGGAACTCCATGAGCTGCCAGATCTCTTTTCTGCCTTACAAACCAAAGGGTGTCGTCATGCCAATTGGTTCTTTCCTCATCTTTTATAAACGCCTCGGCGGCTGTCGCGTGATCTAAAACCTTAGTCATGATTTAAAATTTCTGCAATATGAATAGTTTTAACTTTGCTGCCTTTTCTTTTTAAAATACCTTCTAAATGCATCAAACAGCTTACATCTGCTCCGGTGATAAAGTCCACATCGTTATCTTCATGTTCTTCCACCCGGTCTTTTCCCATTTTTACGCTCACAGCTTCCTCAAATACACAAAAGGTTCCACCAAAACCGCAACATTCGTCGTTTCTTTTAGGTCTTTTTAAGCTTAAGCCATCTACCTGGCCTAGCAGATCTTCTACTTTAGAAAAAGCCGGAAGGTTTCTTTCTGACATAGACGACAAGCCCAAGCCCCGCTGTCCGTGGCAGCTGTTGTGCAAACCCACTTTGTAAGGGAATTTAGAATTGAGTTTATCGACTTTAAGTATATCGGTCAAAAATTCGGTTAGTTCGTAGATATGCTTCCTGATATGTATCGCTTTCCCTGGGTTATTTTCATCCTTAAGATGCTCTTTTACATGGAGCACACAACTGCCTGATGGACCAACTATGTAGTCGTACCCGCTGAAATTGCGTACGAAATTCTGGTCACAACCAGCATTCAAGTGCGAAAACCCACTGTTTGCCATAGGTTGCCCGCAACAGGTTTGGTTTTGCGGATAATCTACATCGCAACCTAATTTTTTAAGTAACTGATAAGTTGCTATCCCGACATTGGGATATAACTGATCTATATAACATGGGATAAACAACCCAACTTTCATAATTAATAAATTAATGGTCTGATAACAGAATCATAAAGTTAGATAAATGGCATTGTTTGTTTTTGCATGTATTTAGCTAATTATTATGGTATTTTAACATATATATAATCATTCTAAATAAAAATCTGTATTTTTACTGTAATTTAGTATGAAGCCACATTTATTAAAAATACCCTTAAACCCCGAACATTCTTTTAATGTGAGATACGATATAGTCTCTCATTTTTACAAAATGTGGCATTTCCATCACGAAGTCGAGCTGGTTTATATTGTTAAAGGATCCGGATTACAGTTTACAGGAGATCATATACAGCCCTTTAAACCGGGAGACTTAATTATGTTTGGCTCTCAGCTACCTCATCTTTGGCGTAGCGACGAGATTTATCTGCAACCTGGCGCATCAGAAAAACTGGAAGCTATAGTTATGCACTTTTCGCCAGATTGCTTTGGTGACGGCTTTTTTAGCCTGGCAGAGAATAAGCAGGTATTAAAGCTTCTCGAAAACGCTAAAAAAGGGATTCGGATAAACGGAAAATCTAAGGAGAAGGTTGCCGAATGGATGCATGAGCTTTTAAGTTGCGAAGGCATTAAAAGAATTATCCTTTTACTTCAAATATTAGAACAGCTTTCCTTATCTCAGGATTTGGAAATTGTTAATCAGCAGAACAATATCGAATTCAATTCTGCTACTGAAATGGACCGGTTGAATAATGTTTACCAATATCTGTTGGATAATTATACCAGAGAAATAGAATTGAAGGAAATTGCTGAAGTTGCCAATATTACGCCCCATGCGTTTTGCAGGTATTTTAAAGCCAGAACCCGAAAAACTTTTTCTGGGTTTTTAATAGAGCTAAGAATCAACCACGCTGCAAAGCTGCTGGTAGAAACGAATAAAAGTGTTTCTGATATATGTTTTGAAAGTGGTTTCAATAACTTCTCTCACTTTAACAAGAGTTTTAAAGGTATTATCGGAAGAACACCTTTGCAGCATAGGAAATCCATGGCTTAGAGATTAATGTCTCTAAATTACCGTCAGGTTATTCTATCTTGCCTTTCGGACAAAACGAGAATGATGTATGGGGATAGTTTTGCAAAGGTGAATAATAGGTTCGCCCTCATCCGCCCACTGGGCACCTCCCTCGGGGAGAAGGACAAATAAACGATGGCAGTGTAAAAACACTTTGGTACAAATACAGGATCACTCTTTGAGAGACCACTGTTAGAAAAGTAGAGATTAGTACAGTAGAGGTTAGCAGAACTATTCCTAAGAATGAATGCCGCCCTCATAACGATTTGCCCGCCTGTCCGGCAGGCAGGCGTTAAGAAAACCAACGCATGTGAGCGCCCGGAACAAAATGTTGTCTGAGCGCAGCGAGTTCATTTTGTTCAGCGAACGGAGTTTGGTTTTTAGTAAATCTTATGCAGCCGCGGCTTTCCTGCCTGCCGGCGAGGCAGGTTTGGTTACTTTTTCAGCTGATGGAAAAAGTGACTAGGCCCGTCTGGCCATGAAGACGGAAAGCCTTGTGCGTAAGCAAACATTGAAGTATTTAAATTGTCACAGGGTCCTCTTCGAGAGACCACTGTTGAAAAAGTAAAGATTAGTACAGTCAGATTAACAGATCCATCGAACATTCAGAAGAATGACCTACGGCCTCATAACGATTTGCGTCTAATCAAGGTCTTTCTGAAATAAAGAAGCTGTCTCATAAGTGCAATTTTTGTCAGGCTGAGCTTGTCGAAGAACATTTCAACTCCGCTTCCCGAGTATCGGGATGACAATTTCAATTTATGAAACAACCTCTTTGTCATTCTAAGAGATTATATCAATATCTCTACCTAAAGAATGATAATCAATAATATAATAATCAAAATTGCAGTAGCAGATATATAAATACCTCCGCCACCTAATTTATTAGCTTCGTTTTTTATTTGTTTAAGCTCAGATTTCAGTGCTTTCCTTTCGGTAGAGGATAAATCTGATTTATCCATTTTTCGGATCTCTTCTACCCGATTACTTATTTCTATTATTCTTTTTTGATCTTTTTCAGATAACTCTACTTTATCCTTCTTATCAAATGCCATTGCGTTAGTAGATGTCATCAATGCAATAGCCATAAACAATGGTACAAACAACTTTTTCATGTGATTCAAAGATTTATTTGAATAGACAACACATAATTAAATTAAATGTTTACTCTTGCACTTTTTATTTGATATGGGATTACAATCTTTTTATATCTTTAGCAAATTTTAAGAAACTGATGAATAAAAAATATACGTTAATGGCGTTCTTGCTACTAGGGGGATTGGTAGCAAATGCACAAACCGGAAAGAAAAAAAGAATAAACAAAAAACAGGCTGCGGCAGAAGTGGTACAGCCAAGTCTGAACAAAATAGATTCTGCCAGTTATTCTTTTGGTTTCAAAATAGCGCAAGGCTTAAAATCTGATGGTGTTGATTCGTTAAACTACCAATTGTTTTCCAAAGCTTTGGAAGATGTCTTTAAAGGCGGACAAACTTTGGTAAATGACGAAGAGGCTTATAAAGCTATCAATGTGTTTTTGACTGAAAAAAGGGAGATTTACGTTAAGAAGGTTACTGAAGAGGGTAAAAAGTTTTTAGAGGATAATAAAAACAAACCAAATGTAAAGACAACAGAAAGCGGTTTACAATACGAAGTGATAACTTTGGGTAATGGAGTAAAACCAAAAGCTACAGACCAGGTTACTGTACATTATAAAGGAACGCTTTTGAATGGAAAACAGTTTGACAGCTCTTATGACAGAGGCGAACCGGTTACTTTTCCATTAAACCAGGTAATTCCCGGCTGGACAGAAGGTGTACAGCTAATGCCTATAGGCTCTAAATACAAATTCTATATTCCCTACAATTTAGCTTATGGCGAAAGAGGTGCGGGACAGGATATTCCACCATACAGCACTTTAATATTTGATGTTGAATTGCTAAAAATTGGCGAAGCTAAATAAATTCTAAAAATATATAATTGAAAAGGGTACTAAGTTTTCTTGGTGCCCTTTTTAATTATTAAGCTTTTTGATGATTAAGTACTTATCTAAAAGTATATTGGAAATGTAAAACCAAATATAACCAAAACATACGCCCGCCAATATATCTGTAAAGAAATGTACACCCAGATAAATCCTGCTAAATCCAATCATGAGTGGGGCAAATATAAACAGCACAAGAAGTAAGCTTTTTAAGCACTTGTTCTTTATTAATCTGTTACTTAAAAAAATTAGTACACAGAAAAAAACCAGGCTGTTCATTGTATGTCCACTGGGAAAACTATATCCTGCAGCATCCAAAATAAATTCAGACAATGGCCTTGCTCTTTTAAAGAGTAATTTCAGCAGATGCATTAAACCAACGGTAGAAAGTGCAATAATCACTATTTTAGACGCCAATAACCTGTCTTTTATATAAAACAGGATAAATAGGGTTAAAAGCACATATAAGCCAATCATGATGTCATGATCGCCTAATCTGGTAAAGAAAAACATCAGGCTACTCAACGAATCACCCCTGTGCCTCACTGCAAAGCTTACAAAATAATTGTCCCAGCTTTCGTTATTGTCTACGAATACAATTTTTACGAGAAACAATATACATAGCGAAGCCAGAACGAGTAAAAACTTCGTAATTAAATCTATTCTGATAAAATTTCTATTTTGCTGCATTCTCTAGCATCTTTTTAGATAGGTCTTCGCCCAAATAATTATCTATAACTTTGTGAGATACATATAGGATGGGTGTCATTAGCAGCGCTATCACAAATTTGTAAGTATAACCAACCAAGCCTATTGCCGCAACCATTTGCCAACTCCAGTTGTAGTCCGGATTGAGGTAAAAAGCAATAAAAATAACAACGAAACTATCTATTAGCTGAGAAATCCCAGTAGATCCGGTTGCCCTGAGCCATAATTTCTTTTCGCCAGTCACCATTTTTATTCTATGGAATATGGTTACGTCCGCAACCTGTCCGATAATAAAAGCGGTAACAGAACCTATGATAATCCACATACCTTGTCCAAAAATTGCTTTAAAAGCATGGTTCATGTTAAGTGTTTGGCCGTCTATCTCTCTGTAAATCCAAAAATCAGAAGAAGTCAGTATCATAGCTAAACCTACAGTAAGAAACGCAAATACAATAAGTACTGCTGTTAGATAAGATAAAAACCGAACTCCTCTCCTTCCGTAGTATTCATTAATAATATCTGTCATAATGAAAACAAAAGGCCAGTTTAATACTCCTGCAGACATATTATATGACAGCCCTTTTACACCAAATAAATTGACATTTAGCTTTTCAAAGCCTAAAGATTCTTCGACGGAAAATATTTTAACACCTATAAACTCGGCCAGGATGGCATTTGCTACGAAAAAGCAAGAAATTACCAGAAATAGCTTCTGAGGTTTAGACAGCTCCATGATATAAAAGTAAAAGTAAAAATTAAAAATGGAGAGCACCTGCCAACCATATATAATTTCTAAATCAAATCTAAGATAGAATTATAGTCTATTAAAAATTATTAATTACTTTGTTTTTTTAATTGAAGAGAACCGTGATTAATATAATTTCTAAATTACCGAATACTAAAACTACCATTTTTTCTAAGATGAGTGGTCTGGCAAAAGAGTACAACGCTATCAATCTTTCGCAGGGTTTTCCTGACTTTGATTGCGATCCGGAGCTAGTGAAATTGATTAGCTATAAAATGGAAAAAGGCCACAATCAATACGCGCCAATGCCGGGTGTTCTGGAATTAAGAAAAATAATATCGAATAAAATTGCATCGGCACATCAATCAGTTTACGATCCGGAAACTGAAATAACTGTTACTGCCGGAGGAACCCAAGCTATATTTACAGCAATTGCATCGGTTATCAGACAAAACGACGAAGTCATTATTTTTGAACCGGCTTACGATTCCTATGCACCAACAGTAAAAGCTTTTGGTGGGCTGGTTAAAGCTTACGAAATGGCTCCGCCACATTTCGAAATCAACTGGGACCTGGTAAAAAAACTGGTTTCAGTAAATACGAAAATGATCATCATTAATTCACCTCATAATCCTACAGGTAGAATTTTAAATGATAATGATATTAAGGAGCTTATCAATATCACTAAAAATACAGATATTCTTATTCTTAGTGACGAAGTTTACGAACATATCATATACGATGGAAATGAACACAAAAGCCTGTGCAAATATCCAGAGCTTAAAGAGAGAACATTTATAACAGCTAGTTTTGGTAAGCTATTTCATGCGACAGGCTGGAAAGTTGGTTATTGCTGCGCTCCTGAACCGCTAATGAAAGAATTCAGGAAAATCCATCAATTCCAGGTATTTTCTGTAAATACGCCCATGCAGTATGCTTTTGCTGAATATTTAAGCAAACATGATATTTTTTCTGAATTACCTAAGTTTTTTCAGGAGAAGCGCGACTATTTCCGAAGGTTAATGTCTGAAACCAGGTTTACATTGCTTCCGTGTGAAGGTTCATATTTTCAAAATGTAACCTATGAAAAGATTACCAATTTAAAAGATATAGATTTTGCGGTAAAACTGGTTAAAGAGAATCAGGTGGCTTCAATTCCAAATTCTGCGTTTTATACCAAGACAACAGATTACAGAAATTTACGTTTTTGTTTTGCCAAGAAACAAGAAACATTGGAAAAAGCCGTTGACAAACTATTAAAACTTTAAAAAACTGCTATGAAACAACTGAAAATCTCAACATTCCAGGCCTATCTTTTTTGGGAAAACGTAGAAAAGAACCTTCAGAATCTTGAGCTTAAGCTTTCTGGTCTAAGGGAAAAGACGGATTTAATTGTTCTTCCGGAAATGTTTAATACAGGCTTTACCATGAACGCCAGGGAACTGGCTGAAGACATGAATGGTAAAACCGTTACCTGGATGAAGAAGATTGCAGAAAAACACAGAGCGGTAGTGACGGGAAGTCTTATTATCAAAGAAAACGACAATTTCTATAACCGTTTGGTTTGGATGAAACCGGATGGTACTTACGAAGTGTATAATAAAAGACATCTTTTTGGATTTGCTCATGAAGATGAAACTTTTACTGCGGGAAACGAACAGAAAACTGTTGAATTGAATGGTTGGAAAATACGTTTGGGCATTTGTTATGATTTAAGGTTTCCTGTGTTTTTAAGAAATAAAAATCAGGCTTACGATTTATTGCTTTTAGTTGCCAGTTGGCCAGACAGAAGATCTGCCCATTGGCGAAGCTTAATTCATGCCAGAGCAATAGAGAACCAGTCTTTTGTAATTGGTGTAAACCGGGTTGGGCATGATGGTAAACAGGTTTACCATAGCGGTCATTCTATGTGTATTAATCCAAATGGCGAAACAGTTTATTATAAACCTGAAGACGAAGATTTATACACATTCAGCATCAATTATGAAGATCTGTTAAAGACAAGACAATACTTTCCTTTTCTTAAGGATGCAGATGATTTTGAACTGAAACTTCATTAGAAAAACTAATTTTTTTAGTATTTTTGCTTCCGATTTTAGGAAGTGAATGGCTGACGAACAGGAAAATAATATTCTAAGGAAAATTATCCATATTGATATGGATGCTTTTTACGCATCTGTAGAACAACGTGATTTTCCTGAATTCCGAGGCAAGGCTTTAGCGGTAGGTGGTTCGCCAGACGGCCGGGGTGTTGTTGCAACCTGTAGTTACGAAGCGCGTAAATTTGGTGTACGCTCTGCTATGTCGTCCAGAAAAGCTTTACATCTTTGTCCTCATTTAATCTTTACAAGACCTCGTTTTGATGTTTATAAAGAAGTCTCTGCTCATATTCGATCTATATTTTCAAGATACACAGATATTATTGAACCCCTTTCTTTAGACGAAGCTTATCTGGACGTAACGGAAGACAAGCAAAACATAGGCTCTGCTATAGATATTGCTAAAAAGATAAAACAGGAAATTAAAGATGAACTGCAATTAACAGCTTCTGCAGGCGTCTCTACCAGTAAATTTATAGCTAAAATTGCTTCGGACTTTCAGAAACCAGACGGGCTTACCTTTATTGGTCCATCTAAAATAGTCTCGTTTATAGAATCTTTAGCTATAGAGAAATTCTTTGGAGTAGGCAAAGTTACCGCCGCGAAAATGAAGCGGCTGGGCATTTTTACGGGAGCCGATTTAAAATTGTGGAAGGAAAGAGATTTGATTAAGCAGTTTGGCAAATCGGGCAGGTTCTTTTACCAAATTGTAAGAGGAATAGACGACAGAGCAGTCCGTCCCGACAGGATCAGTAAGTCCGTTGGCGCCGAAGATACGTTCGAGAACGATTTAGATGAGATTGAAATATTGAATACAGAACTGCAAAAACTTGCTGACAGGGTTTCGAAGCGTTTGGAGAGCAAGGATTTTAAAGGTAAAACCATCACTTTGAAAGTTAAATTTGCAGATTTTTCTCAAATCACCCGAAGTACAACGCTTGATTTTTACACCCATAATTTCGACACTATATTAGAAAATGCTTCTTCTCTGCTTCAAAATGTGGATCGTCAGGAAAAACGGATCAGGCTTTTAGGAATTTCCGTTTCTCATTTTCTTCACGAGAAGCATGTGAACAATTTACCTGGCCATCAATTAGTATTATTCCCATGAAAAGATCAGGTATAGCAGATTTACCTTTACATTATGGCCATGTTCCAAAATGGCTTGCCGAACGTATGACTAAACTCGGTTTAGCAATTACAGAAGCCATTATAGCCGATTATGGGAAAGAAGAATATCTAAAACGTTTGAGTGATCCTTTCTGGTTTCAAAGTCTGGGTTGCGTTTTAGGTATGGACTGGCATTCTTCTGGAATTACAACCTCTGTATTGGGTGCTTTAAAAAGAGCCATTAATCCGCTGTCTAAGGAACTTGGAATTTATATATGCGGAGGCAAAGGGAAATTTTCAAGAAACACACCTCAGGAACTATTCATTTACGGAGAAAGAAATGGTCTGAATGCACCTGAATTAGTCAGATCGTCTAAATTAGTGGCTAAAGTAGACAATACCGCCATTCAGGACGGTTATCAGCTCTATTTGCATTCGTTTATCGTAAGCAATACCGGCGACTGGACTGTTGTGCAACAAGGAATGCATGATGCAAATTCGAGCGCCAGACGCTATCATTGGTACTCTAAAGACTTTAAGTCATTTACCGAAAATCCTCACGCAGGTATTTGCGGAATAAATCAGGGTTTAATTTTAAATATGACCGCTTTGGAATCTGAACCGGCAAAAGCTTCGGTGATGAATATGTCTTTGGAAAATCCCAATCGTATCCTGTCTGAAATTAGCTATCTGACTATGCCCAAACATCATGACGTAAAGGCAAAAGACATAGATTTAAAAAGGCTTGGTGCCATGCTTTGGCTAGCACATGAAAAACAGCCAAAAGATTTTGATGAATTATTACTTTTAGAAGGTTTGGGACCAAGAACTTTACAATCGTTAGCTCTTGTGAGCGAAGTAATTTATGGCACTCCTACCCGATTTCAGGATCCGGCAAGGTTTTCTTTTGCTCATGGCGGAAAAGATGGGCATCCTTTTCCTGTACCTACTAAAGTATATGATGAAACAATAGATGTGTTAAATAAGGCTATCACGCAATCTAAACTGGGGAATTCTGAAAAGAAATCGGCTATACAATCCCTCAGTAAACTCGCTTTTAAATTTGAGAAAGATTTTCAGCCTAACAACAATTTTGAACAACTGCTTCAAAAAGAACGAGATGAATCCTGGAAATACGGAGGTAAAACTGTTTTTGGAGATGCCAAACCTCCCGTAAAAAATCAACAATTAAGTTTATTCGACAACTAAATTATATTTTTGCATTATGACACCAGAAGAATTAGCAGAAATTAAAGCTTATTTTGCAAGCAGAGAAGTCCCTGAAACTTTACAATATAACGATTGTACGTTTATGACAGATGTTAGAAAGGCCATTAATGCTGATATTATTGTTCTGGAACGTTTTGGTTTTAAATCTACTTTTTCTGCACCATGGGAACGTCTGGTTAATATCAGGAAAATGCTGGAGGAGAATGAGGGGTGAACTTATAAATATTTTCGTAAATTGAGCTTTGGTATAAAACATTGTATTCGGAGATGAAAGCATCATTACAAATAGACATAACGTTTGACCAAATCCTATCGATGGTAAAACAGCTTCCAAAGCAGCAAAAAATCAAGCTGACAAAGGAATTGGAAAAAGAAGTTGTAGGCTCTAAACTATCGCAATTATTAAAAACCTTCAGGACTGATGAACTTGATTTGGAAATAATAAATTCGGAGATAGAAAGCATAAGGCAAGAAATTTATGATAAACAAAAGCGTTAAAGTAATCTTTGACACCAACGTTTGGATTAGTTTTCTTATAGGTAAACGATTAGCAGAAATTAAAAGATATATCATAGACGGAAGTATTACCATTATTATTACAGACCAATTGCTAATCGAGCTTAAAATTGTAACGTCAAGAGAAAAGCTAAAGAAATACTTCCCTAAAAGTAGCGTAAAAGATTTAATTAATCTTTTGGTAACTATTGCAGAAAATGTGGAAGTCAAGCCAACGCATTTTATTAACCGAGATCCTAAGGATAATTTTCTTTTAGATTTGATTGATTTTTCAAAAGCTGATTATCTGGTGACAGGGGATAAAGATTTATTAGAGCATAACCCGTTTAAAACAGCCAAAATACTGACACCCAATGACTTTGAAAATGAGTTCTCAAAATAGCTATAATGATGAACAAATTTTAAGTCAGCTCCGGGATAATTAATAATCAAAAATTAAACATTAAGCATTCAAATTAACTTACTTCGCTCGGATTGCCTCGACCGGATTTAATTTTGATGCAGTATAAGCTGGCCAGAATCCTGAAATTACACCTATAATAACAGAGATGCTTATACCACGGATGATATTCGCAGCATTTAAGATAATTTTAAAATCGAAAAATACAGCACTTACCTGAGTTATGGCGAATACAAAAAGCAACCCCAGAGCTCCTCCTATCAATGAAAGTGCAATAGATTCGAACAGAAATTGCAGTAGAATAAAATAGTTTCTTGCTCCCAATGATTTTTGGATTCCTATAATATTGGTACGTTCTTTCACGGAAACAAACATAATATTGGCAATTCCAAAACCACCTACAAGAATGGAGAAGCCTCCGATAATCCATCCCGCAATATTAATGATGATAAACATCTGGTCTAACTGCTCAGAAAGAATAGTACTTTTATTCAATGCAAAATCATCTTCCTGACTCGGTCGCAGTTTTCTTATTGACCGCATAGTCCCTCTAAGTTCATCTTCCAATTGGTTTATATTAAGGTTCTCTTTCCCCCGGATAGTTATCTGAGGAGAATACCTGTCACTTCTGATATCTATTAAATTTCTGGCAAAATTTAAAGGAAGAACCACATGATTGTCAAAAGACATTCCCAGCATATCTTCGCCTTCTTTCTTCAAAACCCCTATTATCTGAACGTTTCTTCCCATGAGCTTGATACTTTTACCAACCGGCTCCTGATTTGGGAAAAGGCCGTTTGCAATTTCAGCGCCAATAATGGCCAGTGCATTGCCAGATTTAGATTCTGTTTCGGTAAAATAGCGACCTTCACTAAAATCAAAAGTCCATGTCTTATCTGCATCGTGAGAAACTGCTATAATATTAGCACCGTCTATGGAATTACTTTGATACTTAAGTGTTTTATTTGCAATGTTTAGTTCGAAAGAAATCCCGTCAATATCATTTAATCTCTCTTGGAGTAACCCTGCCTCTTCCAGTTTAGCTTCTGGCCTTTGCATATATTTCCACCAGGGATATTCCCCAAAACCGCCCCAGGGCCATTTCTGAACAAAAATAGTTTTTGTTCCCAATTTATCTACGCTTTCCTGCAGTTTACCTCTAAAAGTATCTACCATTGCAAATACAGAAATAATGGTGATAATACCAATAGTTATTCCTAAAAGAGATAAGAACGTCCGGGTCTTATTTTGTCTTAGCGCATCGTAAGCAAAATTTAAACTTTCTTTAAACAGTTTAAGAAAAAGCACCATAAGCTTAAGACATTAAAAAGCGATTAGTGTTACATTAAATACAAACTAAAATAGCCTAAGATTTATATTCCTGCAATGGAATTTCTGTATTTACAAAGGCTTGATGTTTTGTAAATATAATTTCATAACTTTGCACTCCAAAATATTTTGTCTAAAACATATGAAATTATCACAGTTTAAATTCCATTTACCAGATTCTTTGATAGCTCACTATCCAGCTGAATCACGCGACGAATCCCGTTTAATGGTTTTGCATAAAGATACTGGAGAAATTGAGCATAAATTATTTAAAGATGTTCTTGGTTATTTTGATGACAAGGATGTGATGATTTTAAATAATACAAAAGTATTCCCTGCCCGTCTGTATGGAAATAAAGAGAAAACAGGTGCTACAATAGAGGTTTTCTTATTAAGAGAGTTAAATAAAGAATTAAGATTGTGGGACGTTTTGGTAGATCCTGCAAGAAAAATCAGAGTTGGCAATAAACTATATTTTGGTGATGATGACTTGCTGGTAGCCGAAGTTGTAGATAACACTACTTCAAGAGGAAGAACTATCAGATTCTTATTTGATGGTACTGATGAAGAATTCCGCCAAAACATTGAAATATTAGGAGAAACTCCACTTCCAAAATACATAAAACGTAAACCAACCGCCGAAGATAAAGAGCGTTACCAAACTATTTTCGCTAAAAACGAAGGTGCTGTTGCTGCCCCAACTGCTGGTCTTCATTTCAGCAGAGAGCTAATGAAAAGATTGGAATTAAAAGGAGTTGAGTTTGCAGAAGTTACCCTGCATGTTGGCCTGGGAACTTTCAGACAAGTTGAGGTTGAAGATTTAACCAAACACAAAATGGATTCCGAGCAATTCATTATCGCTGAGAAAGATGCCAATGTTGTAAATAAAGCGATTGAAGAAAAAAGAAGGATTTGTGCGGTAGGTACTACAGTGATGAGAGCTGTCGAATCTGCTGTATCTGCAAGCCGTACTTTGAAGCCTATGAACGACTGGACTTCCAAGTTTATTTTCCCCCCATACGATTTTAGTATTGCAAACAGCATGATCACTAATTTCCATACTCCGGAATCAACGTTATTAATGATGGTTTCTGCTTTCGGTGGATATGAACATGTAATGAACGCGTATGAGATAGCTGTTAAGGAAAAATACAGATTCTATAGCTATGGCGATGCCATGCTAATTATATAACAAAAGTTTTAAGTTAGTTTTAAGCCTGTTCTTTTTAGATCAGGCTTTTTCTTTTTAGAACTAATTCCCCTATTTTTGAAAATGTCTAATCCATATTTTGCGATTATAGTAGCCGGAGGCTCTGGTAAGAGAATGAATAGCACTGTTCCCAAACAGTTTCTTTTACTTAATGGGAAACCTGTTATTATGCACACTATACAAAAGTTCTATTTATCTTCTTATCAACCTCGTATAGTCCTTGTCTTATCGCAAGCTGATCAGGCATTGTGGAAAGGTTTAATTAAAGAATTTAATTTTTCTATACCTCATGAAATTGTGGACGGAGGAAACGAACGATTTTTTTCGGTTAAAAATGGATTAGATTTTATTGATACGTTTATTGACGAAAAAGAAAAAGCAATTGTTGCCATTCACGACGCCGTAAGACCATTGGTGTCTGTTGATACGATAGACAGATGTTTTAAATACGCAGACTTTAAGGGAAATGCAGTCGCTGCTGTGGCTTCGAAAGACTCTGTAAGAATAAGAAATAGCGAAGGAAATAGGGCTATTCCAAGAGAAAGTGTTTATTTAATTCAAACACCACAAGTATTTAATTATAAGAATATTAAAAACTCTTATTTAAAGGGTTATAATAGTGATTTTACTGATGATGCTTCCGTTCTTGAGGCCAGCGGTTATTCAATATTTATAGTAGAAGGAGATCAGTTTAATATTAAAATTACATTTCCGGAAGATATTATATTTGCAGAAGCACTTTTAAAAAACCATGAAAGAATATAAGCTTCCTTTTAGTTTTTATCTGGCAAACGGAATTATCGGTATTGCCGTATACTTATCGTACCACTTGTTCTCTACCAATTTTTTTATTTCGCTACAACCTTATTTTCTTATTCTGTTTTTTATTACTTATACTTTCATTGTTTTCAAAAAAACGCAATCGCTTAAAATAACAAAATATCTCCCTGTTCTACTAGTATACATGTTACTATTTTCGGGAATATTGTTATATGAATATCTGAAAGGTAGGGGTTCTCAGTTTTGGTTATATGAGTTGGTTATTCAATTAAGTGTGACAGGTACGTCTTTGCTAATTGGTTACGGAATCGTTTATATTCTTTTTAGGATAAAGGAACTAAAAAAACAGTAAATAAAAAAGAGAATGTCTCTTTTACTTGTCCTTAGACGAGTATAGAGACATTCTCTTTTTTAATCTATGCTCCTCGGATAACTCTTAGCAATACTGCTATAATAGCGATTACCAATAAGATATGAATTAATCCTCCACCAAAAGGTGTAACAAACGCTCCCAAAATCCAAATTATTACTAGAATAACTGCGATCAAATAAAGTAAGTTTCCCATAGTTAAGTAAATTTAATTAGATGATTATAGTTTATTTATTAATCTACTTAACCCATATCTAAAACCAAGCCAATTTTTCTAATATTGCAGATGCCAGAAATATATTAAGTAAAAATCAGCAGTTTATTTTTTATATCATTAAAACATTAGAAATAAAAAAAGCGCCCTAAAGGCGCCTGTATATTAGTTTTAATAAAATGAACTATTGTTGTAAGTTAGGAATATCTACTATTTCATTTACATCTTTCTCGTAATCTATTCCAGGAACCTCGAAACCAAAAAGATTAAAGAAATCTGTTCTATATCCTGCAAGGTCGCCTATTTGAGAAAGATTCTCTGTAGTTGCCTCTTCCCATAATTTCGCAACTTCTTCCTGAACATCGGCTCTCATTTCCCAATCGTCTATTCTGATCCGGCCTTTTTCGTCTACAGGAACATCATTGCCGTTATAAAGACGATCTTTGAATAAACGCCCTATTTGCTCTATACAACCTTCGTGTATTCCTTTTCCCTTCATGACTTTGAACAATAGAGACATATAAAGCGGAATTACAGGAATAGCCGAACTTGCCTGTGTAACCAAAGCTTTATTAACCGAAACATAAGCTTCGCCGTTGATATCTTTTAAACTGTCTGCTATTGTAAACGCTGTAGCTTCTAAATCATCTTTAGCTCTACCAATAGTACCTTTACGGTAAACAGCCTCTGTTAAAGTTGGACCAATATAAGAATAGGCTACAGTTTTAGCTCCGTCTGCCCATACTCCGGCTTCTTTCATAGCATCTATCCACATTTTCCAATCCTCTCCCCCCATTACCGCTATGGTATTCGCTATTTCTTCTTCATTTGCCGGACTTATTGATACCGTTGTTATATTGCCTGTATGGAAATCGACAGTTTTATTGCTAAAATCTCTGCCTATAGGTTTTAATACAGAGTTATAAGTTACGCCTGTTACTGGGTGTGTTCTTCTTGGTGACGCCAAGCTGTATATAACAAGGTCTACCTGACCCAGATCTTGTTTAATTAAATCTATTGTTTGCTGCTTGATTTCGTTAGAAAATGCATCTCCATTGATGCTTTTTGCATACAAGCCTTCTTCAAGAGCATATCTTTCAAATGCTGCTGAGTTATACCAACCTGGTGATGCTGGTTTTCCTTCTGCAGCTGGCTTTTCAAAAAACACTCCAATGGTAGCGGCTCCAGACCCGAAAGCAGCGGTAATTCTGGATGCCAGGCCAAAGCCTGTTGAAGCACCAATTACCAAAACTTTTTTTGCACCATTTACAGTACCTAAACTTTTTATATAGTTAATCTGATTAAGGACATTACGATCGCAACCTTCCGGATGTGATGTTAGACAGATAAAACCTCTGGTTCTTGGAACAATAATCATGAAATATCTTTTTTATTTACAATATTAAAAAATTCAAATTCAATTGTGGGGCAAATCTACTCTATTTTAAGATAAATGAGACTAAAAACTGTTAATTTAAACAGATTAAACTGACTAACAACACATTAAATCTCAAAAGTTTCGCCCTGTTTAGCTATATATGTTTCTTCAAAAACGGTTCTTGCCTCTGCCAACAAGGGTGCAAGATCTTTATATCTGGCAGAAAAGTGCCCAATTAAAAGCGTCTTTGCTCCTACATTCTTCGCGATTGTTGCTGCTTCTGATGCGGTTGTATGGTGGGTTTCTTTCGCTCTATCCAACATGTCATGCATAAACGTGGCTTCATGATATAATGTATCTATTTTGGTCAGATACTTTATGTAACCATCGTCCATCAGTGTATCTGAACAATAGGCATAAGACCGGGGTACATCCGGATCTGTTGTTAAATCTATAGCTTTATAAGTCTTTCCGCTTTTATCTACGTAATCTATTCCCTTCTTAATTAAAGGATAATACTCTGCAGGTATATTTAAGGGTTCTACCTTTTCTTTTAGAATCTTCCTCAGTCTTTGTTTTTCTCTGAAAATAAAGCCTGTACAAGGAATTCTGTGATTTAAAGGAATGGTCTCTACAGTGTAATCACGCGTTTCGTAAATAAGACCTGTATTGTTTGGGTCCAGAGCAACAAACTCCAATTCGAAGGCTAACCTTGTATCGGAATACTTCAGCTGGATCTGCAATATTTCCAATAAATTTTTCGGACCAAAAAGCTTTAAGGGTCTGGTTCTTCCATTTAAATTCATAGAAGATATCAAACCAATTAAACCAAAGAAATGATCGCCATGCAGATGGCTGATAAAGATATGATGAATCTTGTTGTACTTTATTCCATAAAGTAACAATTGTTGCTGTGTCCCCTCCCCACAATCAATCATGAGCAGAGACTCATTGATATTCAGGATTTGTGAGGTTGGGTTTCTGTTAAAGATAGGCGTAGCAGAGCTATTCCCCAGAATCGTAACCTCAAACTTCATATATAGACTTATTTACAATATAAAAAATGGTTAAGGATTTTCTTTATTCAGTTCTTTCTCTATCTCTTCCATAAAGATAATGTCTATGGCTTCCTCAACCTTAGGAACAACTGTAATAATGTTGTCTAACTGAGATATTGCCAGCAACCTGGAAACTGCATCACTTAAACCAGTTAAGACAAAAGTTCCTTCAGAATTTTTACATAATCTATGTCCTACTAGAATACTGCTCAAACCAGATGAATCTACATATTTCACCTCAGACATATCCAATATAATATTCCTTTGTCCCTCTGTATTCGTTAAGATCAGTTCTGATTTCAATTGAGGAGAAACCAAAGTATTTAATTTGGGTTCATCAAGTTTAATCAGAACATATTTTTCATGTTTGTCGACAGAAAACTTCATACGGTTTGGATTTATTGCAAAATACGAAATTTATGTTTAAATAAACAAAATATCAATCATACCATTTAAACACCTCTATTGCAACATTTTTAAGGCTGCGTTTATATTAGATTCTACCCTTTTATACACATCTGAAGTATTGGCTTTCAGGAATTTTTCTCCTGTTATTTTCTCATATAGCTCTATATATCTTTCGGAGATAGACTCAACTCTTTCTTCATTCATTTCCGGTACCTGTTGCCCGTCTTTACCCTGAAAACCATTTTCTATAAGCCACCTTCTTACAAATTCTTTTGATAATTGCTTCTGTGGCTCACCTTTTTTCTGCAATTCATCGTATCCCTCCTTATAGAAATACCTCGAAGAATCTGGCGTATGAATTTCATCTATAAGATAAATTACTCCATCAGCTTTTCCAAACTCATATTTTGTATCTACCAGAATCAGCCCCTGTTCAGACGCAATTTCTGTTCCTCTTTGATAAAGTTTCCTTGTATATTCTTCTAATTTTGTATAATCTGTTTCGGATACTATTCCTTTTTTAAGTATTTCTTCTCTGGATATATCTTCGTCATGACCTACTGCGGCTTTAGTAGTTGGTGTAATTATCGGTTCCGGAAGTTTATCGTTTTCTTTAAGTCCTTCCGGCAATTTAACACCACATAATTCCCTCTTACCTGCAGCATATTCCCTTGCTAAATGTCCTGCCAGATAACCTCTGATAACCATTTCTACTTTAAAAGGTTCGCATATTCGTCCTATTGTGACATTTTCATCGGGTACAGCTATTACCCAGTTAGGAACTATATCTTTTGTTTCGTTTAAAAATTTTGCTGCTATCTGGTTTAAAACCTGCCCTTTATAAGGTATAGGTTCTGGCAGAACTACATCAAACGCAGAAATCCTGTCACTTACCACCATTACCAAATATTTATCTTGAATCGTATAAACATCTCTTACTTTCCCTTTATAAAATTTTGTTTGCCCGGGAAAATTGAAATTTGTTTCTTTTATCGCTTTCATCTATTGTTAAACTCTTGATGAACTATAATTAATGTTTAAAAGTCTGTGTAATACATTTGTCTGCAGAAACTTACTGAATGTCTCCGTAAGCTTCAAGTATCCGCTTAACCAACTTGTGCCTTACCACATCTTCTCCGCTTAAATAAATAATACCTATTCCTTTTATTCCTTCTAAAATTCTTAAGGCATTGAATAAACCAGATTGTTGCTTTTTAGGTAAATCTATCTGGGTAACGTCGCCAGTTACTATAAATTTTGCAGTTGGCCCCATACGTGTCAGGAACATTTTTAATTGCATGTCTGTAGCATTCTGTGCCTCATCTAAAATTACAAAACAATTATCTAATGTCCTTCCCCTCATAAATGCTAAAGGAGCAATTTCAATTGTCCGGTTTTCTATATACGTTTTCAGACGTTCTGCCGGAAGCATATCATCCAAAGCGTCATAAAGTGGTCTTAAATAAGGGTCTACCTTTTCTTTCAGGTCACCGGGTAAAAATCCCAGATTTTCTCCGGCCTCAACTGCAGGTCGGGTTAAAATGATTCTTTTTACCTCCTTATTCTTAAGTGCTCTTACTGCTAATGCTACAGCAGTATACGTTTTTCCGGTACCCGCCGGACCGATAGCAAATAATATATCGTTTTCATTAATACTGGTCACCATTTTTCTTTGGTTAGCCGTACGGGCTTTCACCAACAGGCCATTTTGACCAAAAACAATGACTTCGGAAGATCCTTTATTGCCAGACTCGGCCTCTTCTACGCCTTTTACAGCATCTTCTCCCAATATATTCTCTATATCGCCGGTCGACAGATTCTGATATTTATCTAAATGTTTTATAATCGAGGTGATTTTTTGATTAAATTTTATGAGTTCATTTTCGTCTCCTAAAGCCTTTAATTCTTCGCCCCTTGCAACTATTTTTATTTTTGGAAATGAACGCTTTATCAGTTCAAAGTATTCATTATTTGGTCCCCATAATATAAGAGGATTTACTGTTTCTAAGGTAATTTTAAGTTCGTTCAAGCTCTACTTTTTAATGTTTTGAGTATGTTATGTAAATTAAAAACTTAATTTTGCGCTACTCGTTCTTGTAATGCAAGAATAAGAATAAATATTCACAAATTTAATGGCAATTATTACTTTAACCACAGATTTAGGGTATAAAGATTTTTACCAAGCGGCATTAAAAGGCAGTATCTTAAGTACTTTGCCTCATGTGAATATTATTGATATTACGCATGAAATACAAGCCTTTAATATTTCGAGGGCTGCATTTATTTTAAAGAACTGTTTTTCTTATTTTCCAAAAAATACGGTCCATTTAATTGGAATTGATACGGTTTACAGCGAGTATAACAAATATATTGCCGTAAAATACAGAGACCATTATTTTGTCGGTTCTGATAATGGAATATTTTCTTTGATATTTGATGAGGAACCTCAGGAAATTGTTGAAATTAATATTATGCAGGATTTAAAATTTCTGCACTTTCCTTTGGCTGATATTTTTGTGAAAGCTGCCTGCCATTTGGCTGCCGGAGGTGCTCTTAAAGAGATAGGCATACCAACCGATAAAGTGGAAGAAAGGGTGAACTTACACCCTATTGTTGAGCCAGATCAGATTAAAGGCAGTGTTATTTTTGTAGATTCTTTCCAGAACGTTGTAACCAACGTAACCAAAAATTTATTTACAAAGGTACAACAAGGACGAAATTTCACACTTTCTTTCAGAAGAAACGAAACAATCAATCAGCTAAGCTGGCATTATAACGAAGTGCCGGAAGGTGAAAAACTTTGTTTATTTGGTATATCGGATCATTTAGAAATTGCCATTAATAAAGGGAATGCTAGCGGGTTGCTAGGCCTGAATATCGGAGATATCGTTCGGATAGATTTTCAGTAGAAGTATATCAACAAAAAACGCAGGGTTACGTATAAGAATGAATCTCTTTATAATCCTGCGTCTTCTGATTTAGTATTTATTATCTACTGTAGTTAGGTGCTTCTTTAGTAATCGTAATTCCGTGTGGATGAGATTCTCTTATTCCCGAAGCAGTAATTCTTACAAATTGTGCTTTTTGTAATGCAGGAATATCTTTTGCTCCACAATATCCCATACTAGCTCTGAGACCTCCTATGTATTGATGCATAACTTCTGCCAAAGTTCCTTTATAAGGTACTCTTCCGACAATACCTTCTGGTACTAATTTTTTAATATCAGCTTCTACATCCTGAAAATATCTGTCTTTAGAACCTTGCTCCATAGCTTCTACAGATCCCATTCCTCTATACGATTTGAATTTTCTCCCTTCATAAATAATGGTTTCTCCGGGAGCTTCTTCAACACCTGCAAAAAGTGAACCTGCCATAATAGTGCTTGCTCCTGCAGCAATCGCTTTGGCTATATCTCCGGTTTGTTTGATACCACCATCGGCAATTAAGGGAACTCCTGTTCCATCCAAAGCTTTAGCAACTTCGTAAACTGCATATAGCTGAGGAACGCCCACACCTGCAATAATTCTGGTTGTACAAATGGAACCAGGACCTATTCCTACTTTTACGGCATCTGCTCCTGCCTCTACCAAAGCCTTAGCAGCTGCTCCAGTCGCAATATTTCCAGCGATTACGTCTACTTGCGGAAATTTCGCTTTTACTTCTTTTAGCTTATCTATTACCCCTTTGGAATGACCGTGTGCTGTATCTATTGTGATTACATCAACGCCGGCTTTCACCAAAGCTTCAACACGTTCCAATGTATCTGTTGTTACACCCACTGCTGCGCCAACTCTAAGTCTCCCGTGTTCGTCTTTACATGCGGATGGATAGTTTTTAAACTTTTGGATGTCTTTAAAAGTAATCAATCCCGATAAAGTTCCATCTTCGCGAACAACCGGCAATTTTTCTATTTTATAATCCTGAAGAATAGATTCCGCTTCTTTTAAGGTTGTACCTTCCGGAGCTGTTATCAGGTTTTCCTTCGTCATGACGTCAGAAACTAAAATGTTTAAATCTTTTTGGAAGCGTAAATCACGATTGGTAACGATACCAACTAATTTGTTATTATCTGAAACAATTGGGATTCCTCCTATCTGGAATTCTTTCATCATTTTGAAAGCTTCTCCTACCGTTGCCTTTTGCGATAAAGTAACCGGATCCTGGATCATTCCACTTTCTGACCGTTTAACTTTTCTTACTTCGGCAGCCTGAGCTTCTATGGTCATATTCTTATGAAGAAAGCCTATACCTCCTGTTTGTGCGATTGCGATAGCTAAATTGGCATCTGTAACAGTATCCATTGCTGCAGAGACAATAGGAACATTTAAGCGAATGTTTCTTGTTAAGAATGTAGAAGTATCAACTTCTCTTGGTAAAACTTCTGAATAAGCCGGAACTAATAGAACATCATCGTAAGTTAATCCTTCGGCTATAAATTTATGTGGATCTAATTGCATAGCAAATAAATTAAGGGTCTTTATTTGCGATACAAAATTACGATTTTATCCTAAAACAAAAAAATAATTTGTCATTTGAGGGAAATAAAACATTCACATTTTTTTTATTTACATTTGCCAAAAAATTAAACCAATAATAAACATGAAGAAACTTATACTCTTGTTTTGTTTAATATCACATTTAAATTCTCAATGCCATGAAATTATAAACGAAGAATTTAGAAAAAAAGTTAAGTTTGGAAAAATTGACTTAAATGAATTTAATATAACACCAAAAGGGCAAGATTCATTGGCAGGAGCAATTGTATTGTTTGACATTGGATCTTTATCATTTGCCATATCAAGCGGAGGTGAATGGGTTTATACTCTTGAACGTCATAAGCGTATTAAAATCTTAACTAAAGAAGGCTATGATTATGCCAATTTTGAAGTACCTACGTTCAAGAATAATCATATTAAAGAAGAAATAAAGAATTTTTCTTTTTTGTCGTTTAATATCGAAAATGGTAAAATTGAACAAACTAAGACCACTAGAGATGAAAGATTTACCGACAAATACAATAGTAACTGGACTATAAACAAATACACCATTTCAAATGTTAAAGAAGGAACCATTTTAGATCTGAAATACACAATACAATCAGGAGATATTTACAACTTAAGACAATGGTATTTTCAAAGTAAAATTCCTATCATATGGAGTGAATTAACTCTTTCTGTTCCTGAATACTTCAATTATAAAATCAATTTCCAGGCTATAACGGATATTAGGCTAATATCTCAAGAGATTAAAGCTGAATCCTTTTCGGGAACAGTTTCAAATACAACACAAGCTCCATCTCATTATAATTTTCAATGCAATGTTGATCACCGGCTTTGGGTCGCCAAAAACGTTTCTGCTTTTAAAAACGAACCTTTTATTACTACAGATGACGATTATTTAAGCAAAGTAGATTTTGAACTTTCATCAACTAAGTTCCCTGATTCGGGTTATAAAAACTATTCTTCTAGCTGGTTTAATATTATTGATGATCTTAGTAAATATGAAAAGTTCGGAAATTATCTCAAACCGAATTCTTATACGAATGAATTATTATCTCGTATAATCTCTCCTTCGGATTCCATACTGTTGAAAGCAGAAAAAATCCATTCTTATTTAAAAAACAACATCAAATGGAACTCTTCTGAAAATATTTATACTTCTCATAAAAACCTTAAGCAGTTTATAGAAGCAAAGAATGGAAATAGTTCCGATATAAACTTAAGTCTCGTACATTTATTGAAAGCGGCTGAAATCGATGCTTATCCTATGTTAATCAGTACAAGAGACAACGGTCGACATCCCGGAATTCCTATGTTATCAAAATTCAATTATGTTATTGCCGTTGTAAAATATAAAGATGAATTCTACATGTATGATGCAACCAGTCCTTTTTTCTTTGTTAATTGTCCCTCCAGAAATGCTCTAAATCATAAAGGGCTATTAATAGATTTAAAAAATAAAACTGGAGAGTGGAAAGAAATCTATCCAAACACTTTAAGCAGAACGTCGATAAACTGTGTATTTACTATCAATGATAACTTAGATTTAGAAGGAATTATTAGTAACCGAAAATATTTTTATGATGCTATAAGATCCAAAAGCTATTACAAGTCATTTACAAATGAAAGCGAGTATCTTAAAGATTATTCAAAAAATAAAACCGGTTTAAAAATAAGCAAATATGAAAGTGATAAAAATGCCGATCCTTCAATCTATCATGAAAATATGGAAGTAAGTATAAACGATTATGTAGAGCAAGCAGGAAACTTATTGTTTTTCAATCCATTATTATTTGAACGTACTAAAGAAAATCCATTCAAATCTGATGAGCGTTTATTTCCTGTTGATTTTGGCATTAATAACGAGGAAACATATAAATTTGCGTTCACCATCCCCAATGGCTATAATGTAGATAAGCTTCCAAATTCAATATCCTATTCTTTGGAAGACAAATCTGCATCTTTTGTGTACTACGTTTTTCATGAAGGAGACAAAATATTGATAACAAGCAAAATAACGCTATTAAAGACTTGGTACTCCGCCGATAACTATTTTGGATTAAAAGAACTCTTTAAACATATCGTAGCCAAGCAAGCAGAACCTATTATCCTAAAAAAGATCTAAATTTTGAAAAATCTATTTTTTATTTTTATAATAATACTATATCATCATTACTCATGGTGTCAGGAATACAGTGTAACAAACATTCCAGATTCTTTACTTATAAACGCTAATGCTGTAGTGAGAAAAGAATCAATGAACTTTTCCATTAAATCACCAGGGAAAGCTGTTGAAAGGTATAACTGCGTTATTACAATATTAAATGAAAGTGCTGCAGATTATAATAGGATTTCTGTACATTATGATAAGCTCTCTAATATTTCATCTTTAAAAGCTATTTTATACGATAAAAATGGAGTAAAAATTAAAGATTATAAAACTTCGGACTTTAAAGATATTAGCCTTATAAGTTCCTCATCAATCTATGATGACAATAGGATTAAAACCCAGACAGTATATCATGCATCTTATCCATATACTATAGAATATTCTGTTACAAAAGAGTATAAAGGTCTTTTAGGCTATCCTAATTGGTTTCCACAAAATTCTTTTAATCTGTCAGTTCAACATTCTGATCACAGTATCGATTTTCCAAAAGATTTAAATATTAAAATTAGAGAAAACCTTATAAAAAAAAGCAAGGAAGAAGTCGGTGACCGAACAAAAACAATTACTTATAGTATAGATAATTTAACAGCAATACAGACAGAACCAATGAGTGTTGGAATATCTTTAATTACACCTCATGTTTCATTTGCTCCTACTTTTTTTGAATATGATGGGTTTCCGGGAGATTTATCTGATTGGAATTCCTATGGAAAATGGCTTTTTGAGCTAAGTAATGGTCTGACCGATTTACCCTTAATTGAAAAAGAAAAGGTTTCTTCTTTAACAAGTGGTCTAAATAGTGAAACAGAGAAAATTAAAGCAATTTACAAATATCTTCAATCAAAAAGCCGATATGTAAGCATTCAGTTAGGGATTGGTGGATTCAGGCCTTTTCCTGCAGAGAAAGTAGCGATGAATGGCTACGGAGACTGTAAAGCATTATCTAATTATATGTTAGCGTTACTAAAAGAGGCCAATATAAAATCTCATTTGGTTGTGGTTGGAGCAAATCCCAAAGCTGGTTTAAATGAAAACTTTTCGAGTGCAAATCAAGTAAATCATATGATCTTATGTGTACCGCTACAAAAAGATACTATTTGGTTAGAGTGTACCAGTCAGAAATCTCCATTTAATTATTTAGGTAGTTTTACCGAAGGAAGGAATGTCTTATTGGTAACAGAAAAGGGTGGACAAATTGCTAAAACTTCCGCACAATCTCCTGAGGACAATGCTATGTTTAGAAAGGCTAACGTAGAAATTAAGCCAAATGGAAATGCAATCATCTCTATGAATACCTTATATACGGGTGAGCAATTTGAAGATATTGAAGTACAACTTTATAACGAGCCTAAAAATCAAAAAGATTTTATATATCATAATATAGATATTCCCAGTCCTAAACTTATTAGTTATAATTACGAGCAATCTGATAAAGATAAAGCGTCACTTAAGGAAACTTTAGCCCTTGAAGTTGATAAAGCTACTACTACATTGGGCAACAGGACTTTTCTCGTATTAAACATGTTAAATAAACGATCTTATATTCCAGAGGTTTCTAAAAATAGAAGAACAGGAATCAAATTAAACAGAAACTATCTGGATTATGACGAAATAACTTATGAGTTACCTATAAACTACAATATAGAATTCCTTCCTTCTCCAATTGAAATAAACTCTGATTTCGGCCAATACAAATCATCTATAAAATCAGAAGGTAATAAATTGATTTATATCAGAGAACAAACTATGTTTAAAAAAGATTTTCCAGCCAACAGAATCCAGGATCTGGCAAACTTTTATAGACAAATTTATAATGCAGACAAACAAAAAGTGGTGTTAGTTACTAACTAACCCACTTTTGTTTTGTATTAATACTTCCCAACAACAACCTTAATAAAATCGTCAAATACAAGGTACTTATTGGCAAAAGCTCTAAGCTCTTCTGCTGTTAAGTCTTTAATAGTTTGTATTTGCTTGTCTAAGTGGCTATAATCCAATCCATAGAAATAGATATTTTTAAACTTATCTGCATGAGAAAAAATATTCTCTAAACTTCCCAAAATACTTCCGATAAAATAGTTTTTCACCAGTTTTAATTCTTCCTCTGGTATAAGTTCTGTTTTCAGAATATTAATTTCTTTTTCTATCTCTTCAAATGTATTTCTGCAAACATCCGTTCCTACTTCCGAGGCAATAAAAAAAGTTCCGGTATTTTCTAAGGATATATTAGCAGCGCCTATTCCATAAGTATAACCTTTATCTTCCCTGATATTCGACATCAATCTGCTGCCAAAATATCCACCTAAAACGGTTGTTAAGAGCTGCATACCAAAGAAATCCGGATGCGTTCTATTTACGGTTTTTATGCCTAGTCTTATAGCTGACTGTAATGCCTGGTCTTTTTCTACCAGTTCGAATTTCGATTTCACTTCAGGGATGTCAAAACTATTTTCTTCAAAATGCGCTTCACTTGTCCATCCGCCAAAAAGGCTGTCCAATATAGTTAATACAGTATTATCTACTTTCCCTGCGATAACGATAGTACAATTTTTGGGATGATAAGCCTTTTTATAGTAAGCCATAAGTTCCTCTCGGTTTACTTTATCAAAATCTTCCAATTCGGCAGTATATCCATATAAAGTATCACCAAATACTAATTTATTGAATGTCTTTTTAGCCAGAAAGTCGTTCTTTTCTAAAGAAACCTTCATTCTTTGCTTATGCGTATTCAATAGCGTATCTAATTCTTTTTGCGGAAAGTTCGAATTAAATAGTATATCCTGTATAATAGGCAAAGTACTGCCAAGATGTCTATTTAAGCTATATAAAGTTACAGAAGACCGATCGAAACCAGATTCAGCCTGAAAAAAAGCACCATAAAAATCAATTTTATCTGCTATCTCTCCAGCTGTTAAATTATGGGTCCCTTCGCTTAACATCGAATTGGTTATACTTCCGGATAGTGGTTCAGAAGCGTCCCAATTCACATTTTTAAAAATAAACTCGACTCTAACTAAATTTTGCTCCCCTCCGTTTAAAATAAAAACCGGTATTCCGTTTTTAAGTCTTTTTTCTTCGGCATGGACAAAATGTATATTTTCTACTTCTTTAAATAAAGGTGCCTCTTTTCTATTTAGCATTGTTTGACAGATAATATAAGGTTGTGGACTTTTCTTTTTGAAACATAAACCGAGAAATATCCATAATATCTTCTCTAGTGACTTTTTGATATTTCTCTATTTCTTCATTTAAATCATTGGCATTTCCCAATAGTTCGTAAAATGCCAGATTCATTGCTTTATCCAGCAAGCTCATTTCTGCAAATTCAAATGTAGATTCGTATTTATTCTTCACTTTTATTAACTCGTCTTCTAACACGATTTCTTCCTTTAGTCGCGTTAATTCCTGCCAAATGGCATTATCTGCATCTTCCGGGTTAACATTCTCGTTTAACCTACCTTCTATGACGAACATTCCGGTATCTATACTGCCGTAATTGTATGCATTAATGTCCGAAAACAGCTGTTTTTCTTTAACTAGTTGCCTATACAGCCTGGAAGATTTACCCTGTGAAAGAATATCTGATATTAAATCGTAAACCGGGTATTTTTCATCTGCCTTACCAACCATTTTAAAGACTTTATAAATGGCATTCAATGGAACGTCTGCATAAACTGTTTCTCTAACCTCTTCGGTCTGTTCGTCTTCATGAGGTAAATTTCTTAGGTATTTAGTTCCGGGTTCTATTGGTTCAAACCATTTCTCTGCCAGCCTTTTAACCTCCGTCATTTCCACATCTCCTCCAACTATTAATATGGCGTTCTGCGGATTATAATGTTTCTTAAAGAACGCTTTAACGTCTTCCATTTTCGCGTCCTCGATGTGTGAGAGTTCCTTACCAATAGTAGCCCATCTATAAGGATGATTTTTATAAACCAGGGGTCTCAACTTTAACCATACATCGCCATAAGGCTGGTTTAAGTACCTCTGTTTAAATTCTTCGCAAACTACATTCCTTTGTACTTCCAGACTCTTTTCAGAAAAAGCCAGACTTAGCATTCTGTCCGATTCTAACCAAAAAGCAGTTTCTAAATTAGCAGCAGGTAATGTGATATAGTAATTTGTAATGTCGTTACTGGTAAAAGCATTATTCTCACCACCAACTCTTTGTAAAGGTTCATCGTAAGAAGGGATATTTACAGAACCTCCAAACATCAAGTGCTCAAATAAATGCGCAAAACCTGTTTTGTCTTCTTGTTCATCGCGGGCTCCAACATCGTACAGTATATTTAATACTGCCATTGGCGTATTGTGATCTTCATGGACTAAAACACGTAGTCCATTTTTCAATACAAATTTTTCGTATTTCAACATATTAATTTGGTGGGATCTTATAATCTTGTTTCCAAAATTAGGGTTTTAAAACTAAATAGCTTTAATTGTCTATCACAAGAAACAAAAACATCTTTAAAAAACAATATATTTACAACAAAATAATTTAAAACATGAGACCTAAACCAATTTTATCACTATTATTAATATTTACTACTCTTTATACATTCGCACAGCGAGATCTGGAAATTAGCATTGAGAGAAATAGTGATCAAAGTGTTGATTTTAATTATATTAAAAATAAACACGGTATGTATATAGTGAAAGTGAAACTAAACGAGCTTGCCAATTCTTCTTCTATGCATGAAGAATATGAAACGGTTGCTCTTAATCCAACTGGAACGCTTCTTAAACTTAAACCTTCCGATAACATCTTACCAATAACTTTTAAAACTTACTCCTACCAGTATATGCTGGGATCTACCGCTAAAGTAGACACAAATTTTGTTTATGCCCTGCCGCTACCTTCCAACACAGAATATTTTGTAAGGAATGCAGGTTTAGTGACAAGCTCTATTATAGGAGAAAAAACACCAGATTACTTTAAATCATTCAAATTCAGAACTCAAGAGTCTACAGATATATTAGCAATTAGAAAAGGTACTGTGATTGAAATATTGGATAAGTATGAAGTAACACCAGATACAAAGTTTAGTTATAAAAGCACTATAAACAAAATTGTTGTTCAGCATCAAGATGGCTCGCTTGCAGTATATAACGGCTTTATGAAAGGAACGGTAAAGGTTAAAGAGGGCGATACTGTTTATCCGCAGAGTAAGTTGGCTAGTTCTGTAAAATACAATGATAGCGATAAGTCTTATACTTTTTCGGTAAGAGTTATTTATCCGAAAGACAGACCTTTTGATATTCCAGTCCCGACTACATTAAAGGAATCTATAGATAATCCCAGATACAATTATGTTAACATAAAATTCTTTCATGGAGACAATACCCCTACTAAAGATTACAAAAACTCTCTTAAGGTACCAGAATTATCCAAAGATATAGTGCAAAAAGAATTTAGTAAAAAGGAGCTCAAAAAGTTGGCAGCTAAATAAAATCCGGAAAAATAAAGACTACTGCTGAAAGCGTCTCTTTTTTACAAGTTATAGATAAAGAAATAGCTCAAAATAGAGTACTTTTGTTCATATGAATATTCCGGAACTACTTAATCGGGCCCTAAATTTCGAGTTTTTAAGCTTGGAGGAGGGAATGCACCTTTATCATCATGCCAGTACTGCTGAACTGATATATGTAGCCAACGAACTTAGGAAAATACAAGTCCCTCACGGAAAAGTAACCTGGCAAATAGATAGAAATGTAAACACGACCAACGTTTGTATTGCTAATTGTAAGTTTTGCAATTTTTTCAGAAGACCGGGACATGAAGAAAGCTATATTACAGATATAGAAACCTATAAGAAGAAAATAGAAGAAACATTTCTTTATGGTGGTGATCAGCTCCTTTTACAGGGTGGTCATCATCCTGATTTAGGTCTTCAATTCTATGTAGATCTATTTAAACAACTAAAGGAATTATATCCGACTTTAAGATTACATGCTCTCGGACCTCCGGAAATTGCACACGTTTGTAAGCTTGAAGGCATGAGTCACTATGACGTATTAAAAGCCCTGAAGGAAGCTGGTTTGGATTCTTTACCGGGTGCAGGTGCTGAAATTTTAAATGATCGTGTCAGAAGATTAATTTCTAAAGGAAAATGTGGTGGTCAGGAATGGCTGGATGTTATGAGAGCGGCTCATAAATTAAATATAGCTACTTCTGCAACCATGATGTTTGGCCATATAGAGACTATAGAAGAGCGTTTTGAGCATTTGGTCTGGATCAGACAAGTTCAATCAGAGAAACCGGAGGGACATTACGGATTTACAGCCTTTATCCCATGGCCGTTTCAAGATGATGGCACCTTACTAAAAAAAGTTCGTGGTATTAGCAACAATGTTACCGGCGACGAATATTTGCGCATGATTGCATTGAGCCGGATTATGCTTCCAAACATAAAAAACATTCAGGCCTCGTGGCTTACCGTTGGAAAAAATGTAGCGCAGCTTTGTTTACATGCTGGAGCAAATGATTTTGGCTCTATTATGATTGAAGAAAATGTGGTAAGTGCTGCCGGTGCCCCCCATAGGTTTACTTCTAATGGAATACAAGATGCTATAAAAGAAGCTGGTTTCGAGCCTCAATTACGAAATCAGTTGTATGAATGGAGAAACGTAGATCATTTAGTTCAGCAAGAAATCAATTATTAAAGTTCTGAAAAATGGTTGAACAATATATTGAGGCTTTAATTTTTGCTTCGGATACCAGTTTAAGATTAGAAGAAATTGCTATTTGTTTACAAACAGCAACCAGTGAGGACATTTCGGACGATGAAATTGAGCAGTATTTGCTAAATATTGGCAGTAAATATGCTGATGACAGATTCGCCATAGAGCTGGTAAAAACTGGCGGTGGATATCAATTTCTAACGAAAAAAAATATGCAACCAATTATACAACAATTGCATATTCAGCGTTCTAAGAAAAAATTGAGTCAGGCTTCGTTAGAAACACTATCTATCGTTGCCTACAGACAGCCTATTACTAAACTTGAGATCGAGCAGATAAGAGGTGTTAATTGCGATTATACGATACAAAAGCTGCTGGAAAAAGACTTTATAACGATTCAAGGTAAAGCCGAAGGACCGGGAAGGCCAATTTTATATGGACTTAGTGAATATTTTTTAGATTATTTCGGAATTAATTCAGTTTTAGATCTGCCTCAATTAAAGGATATTGAAAATGTGGATCAAATAGAAATAGGAGAAAAAGTAGAATAATTTTAAAATCATTTTTTAGATATGGATTTTCCTCCTATTTTTGACATATAGATTTTTGGTAGATTCGCTCACCATAATCATTATAATGAACATTTAGGAATAAAAAAGAAGTAAAATTACGTTAATGAAAACTCCCAAAAAACCAACTAAGAGTGAAAAACCATTGGACGATTCTTCTGAAGAATCTTTGAGCAAGTCTAAAGGAAAAAGCAATTTCGATGATGAGGATGACGATCTAGACTTTCCTATTGATGACCTGGGGCTGAGTGATGGATTCGGAAGTGATTTTGATGATGACGACGATGATTACTAATCATTAACATTCTCTAAAATATCCAGAAAAAGCATTCATTTTGTGAATGCTTTTTCACTTTAAATGCCAAGATAACATCAAATGAAAATAAAGGAAGTTCTTTCAACAAAAGATATCAAGCAGTTCCTAGAAGTTTCTAGAATTATTTATGCCAATGACAAAATGTGGGTTTGCCCACTGGATGTGGATATTGAAGCGGTTTTCTCTTCCAAAAAAAACAGTTTTCATCAACATGGTAAAGCCACCAGATGGATACTTTTTGATGATAACGGTAAACTAATTGGCAGAATTGCTGCTTTTATTAACTATAAAAAAGCACACAGCTTTGAGAAAGCCACTGGAGGTATTGGCTTTGTAGAATGTATAGATAATGAAGCGGCTTTCACATTATTATTTGACACAGCAAAAAAATGGCTTCAAAATAACGGGATGGAAGCTATGATGGGCCCCATAAATTTTGGAGAAAATGATAGTTTTTGGGGACTTTTAATTGACGGCTTTACGCATCCTTCTTTTGGAATGAACTATCACAAGCCTTATTATAAAAAACATTTCGACAACTATGGTTTTAAAACCATGTACGAGCAAATAACCAACCACCTAGACGTAAACAAACGTTTTCCTGAACGTTTTACCAAAATTGCAAAGTGGGTAAGCCAAAAAGATGGATATACTTTTGAACATTATGACGATCAGAAGTTTAATAAGTTTGCCCATGATTTTATGGAAATTTATAACGATGCCTGGAAAGATTTCGACAACTTCTCTCCTATTAAACTCGAAACCGTTATTGAATCTTTTCAGAAAATGAAGCTCATTATGGATCCCAAACTAATTTGGTTTGCTTATGTTAATGACGAACCGGCATCATTTATCATTATACTTCCGGATGCCAATCAAATGATTAAACCTCTTAAAGGAAAACTAGGCTTTATAGAAAAACTTCGCTTTTTATACTACAGATATAAAGGTGCCACCAGAATGCGGGCTATTGTAATGGGAACTAAAGAAAAATTCCAAAAACATGGACTGGAATCTGCCTTATTTATAAAATTGAAAGAATATGTTTTGCCCTTAAACCAATATCAGGAACTTGAACTTTCATGGGTGGGAGATTTCAACGATAAAATGCTGGCTATACATGAAGCAACAGGAGCAGATTTCGGAAAGAAACATGCTACTATGCTATGTACTTTTTAGTAAAATTTTCCTTTACTTAATTTTGTATTGAGGTAACTCCTCCCGAAACAATAAACTTCATAGCCTGAGCCGAGGACACATTTAAAGGTTTCACCTGTTCCTTTTTAACTATTATCAATTCTCCCGCAAATGAATAAGACCAGGGGAAATATACTGCAACTTCATCTTCCAAACCTATAATTTTCAGGTCCTTCTGAGTTAAAAAGCCTATCTTTTTAATACCATCTTTCAGTTCTACCAATACAGGTTCGTTTAGTTTTTTCTCGTCGCCAACAAATGCTTCTGTAATATCTTTTACAGAAGAATATAAAAATCTTAGAATAGGCACTTTGTTGATTTGCCTGTTTATCCATGCATTAATAGGGTCGGTAATAAATAATGTTGCTATTATTCCTGCTGTAAAAACCACAACAATAACAGACAAAATACCTAATCCCGGAATGTAAAGTGGCTTTCCGGTTTCAGGATTAACCAAAAAACTATCGCTAAAATTCAGGAATGAATCTAAAGTAGAAAACCCCCAAAAAAGTAAAAAGAGCGCGCCTCCAATAGGCAAGAGCAACAATAAACCTTTTATACAATACCTGATAAAAGCATTAAAAATCCTTTTCATAATTTCTCCTTTTTTGCTTTACTGCAAAGTTTTAAGTCTGAGATCAAATTCTCCGTAGATAGTGACTAGTAAATCTGGAGTTACCAATTTACTATTCCAACTAATGGCCAATTCCTATTATTCATAATAATAAATCCTTTTCACCCTTTGAGACACACTTGTTAATATTTCGTATGGAATTGTATTTAATTTTTCTGCCAGTTTGTATAATCTTTTTTGAGAATCAAATACAATGACTTCATCGCCTTCTTTAACATTCTTGCCGGAAATATTAAGCATACACATATCCATACAAATATTTCCTATAGTAAAAACTTCTTCCCCATTTATAAACATACTGCCAGCGCCATTCCCCAAAGCTCGTAAAAATCCGTCTGCATAACCAATCTTGACTGTCGCTATCTGCCCATCCTCTGGCATTACACCTCTTCTGCCGTAACCTATCGTCTCTCCCCTTTTCAGATTTTTAACTTGAGAAACTGTAGTTTTGAGTACCGCCACTTGTTCCAAATTTTCATCGTCTTCAGAAAAATTGTCTATACCATACAGGCCAATGCCTAGTCTCACCATGTCAAACTGGGCTTCAGGCCACTTGGTAATGGCCGATGTATTGCTAATATGTTTAATAAATGGATAACCTAACTCTTGTTCCAAAGAGTCGGTAAAACTTTTAATAATTTCAATTTGCTGTCTTGTAAAATCGTCATGAGCTGCAGATTCGCTGGCTACGAAGTGTGAAAATACCGATTGAATCCGAATCGTCTTTCTACCTTTTAAAAATTTCACTATATCGTCTAAATCTTGGGGCATAAATCCTAATCTATGCATCCCGGTATCTAGTTTTAAATGAACAGGATACGCTGTTACATTTATACTCTGCAAATAATTACTGAAGGCTTCTAAAGTTGAATGGCTAAAAATTTCGGGTTCTAATTGATGTTTAACTATTGCTTCTAAAGATGAAATCTCGGGACTTAAAACCATAATTGGAAGTGTTATCCCATTCTGTCTTAAAGTAACCCCTTCATCTGCATAAGCAACAGCCAGATAATCTACATGGTTGAACTGCAATAAGTTTGCAACCTCAAAACTGCCGCTTCCGTAACCAAAAGCTTTAACCATTGCCATTAATTTCACCTTTGGCTTTAATTTAGAACGATAATAGTTTAAGTTATGTTCCATGGCATTCAGGTTAATTTCCAGAACAGTTTCGTGGACCTGTTGGCTAAGTATACTACTTATCTTTTCAAATCCGAATTTTCTGGCGCCTTTTAATAGAATGGTTTCATTTCTAAAGTTTGATGGATTGAAGCCGTTAATAAACGAAACTGTATCTAAATAAAATATACTGTCTGGATTGAAATAATTCTGGTATTTGGATATTTCTTCTCCTATGCCTATTAGTCTGTTTACACCTTTCGATTTTAGAAGTTTAGCTACATTTTCATATAAGTTTCTTCCATCTAATCCGGATTGCTGGATATCAGATAGAATCAAAGTTTTTTTATCGTGTTGCTGTTGATGATTTAAAAAATCCAATGCAATTTCCAGTGATGATAAGTCTGAATTATATGAATCGTCAATTATAGAAGTATTATTAATGCCGCTTTTTAACTCTAAACGCATTTTTACTGCATGCAATTTAGCTATCTTATTCGTAATTTCATCTGTTTCATATCCCAAAACAAATAAAGTGAGTATACAGGTTATGGCATTTTCTAAAGAAGCTCTGTCTTTAAAAGGAACCTGTATCCGGATAATATTATTCTTATAAATTATATCTACCAGCGTTCCACCATCATTTAAATGATAATCTTTAATATATAAATCAGCAGTTTTATCATCATAGCTCCAGGTGTAGAGTTGGGAGCTTAAGGAAGCATATTTTGCAAAAGAAGCATTGCAGATAAGCTTCTTTACATTTTTGAAGAGCTTAAATTTCTCTGCTATTTTCTCTTCCTGAGAAGAGAAACCTTCATCATGAGAGGAACCAATATTTGTGAATACGCCTATATCGGGTCGTACAATAGCTTCAAGCTTTTCCATTTCTTCAGGCAGAGAAATTCCAGCTTCAAATATCCCCAGATCATATACATTACTCATTTTCCACACAGAAAGCGGAACCCCTATTTGCGAGTTATAACTTTTTGGACTACGTACTATAGTAAACTTATAAGCCAACAACTGATAAAGCCACTCCTTTACGATTGTTTTCCCATTACTACCCGTAATTCCGATAACAGGAAAGCTAAATTTAGACCTGTGTATCCGGGCTAAAACCTGTAACGATTTTAAAGGATCTGTGGAATATAAAAAATTGCCTTCCGGATATTCGCTGATATCAAAATTAATGTCGTAATAAACAAAAGAACGAACCCCATTTCTATATAGTTCTTTTATGTATTGATGTGCATTTCTTCGTCCTTTCAACACAAAAAACAAAGCATTCTTCGCTTCCGTAATTTTCCTGCTATCAGTTAGTAATTGATGAATAACCTGATTTGGAGAAGATATAGATGATTTTTCGCTGATTAAATGTGCAATATGCTCGATACTATAGGTAAATTCATTCATGATGCACAAATTTGGATATAATTAGTGAAATACACTAATTTTAGCAGAATGTTAAATGAAAAAAACATTAAGGTCTATTCTTATACCGAGGCGAAAAATAAAGCAGAAACTTACTGTGCTTATCAGGAAAGAAGTCAACAGGAAGTCCGGGATAAATTGTATAAATTGAACTTGCATACATCGCAAGTTGAAGAACTTATTGCCTATCTGATTGAAAATAATTTTTTGAATGAATCCAGATTTGCAAATGCTTACGTATCTGGTAAATTCAGAATAAAAAAATGGGGTCGGAAAAAGATAAAACAGGGGCTTAAATTAAAAGGAATTCCGGAACCTTTAATTAAAAAAGCTTTTGCTCAGATCGTGGAAGAAGACTATCTAGAAGTTTTACAGGAATTAATTAAGAAGAAGCATGCAGAATTGGGTTTCAAAAAAGATGTTCATACTAAAAATAAATTATATAATTATGCTTTTTCAAAGGGATACGAAAGCAATTTAATCTTTTTGACATTGAATAATAATGAGTTAGATTAAATGTGATGTTTTTTTATTTTTTACTCTTGCAAAATGTTTTTTTCTATCTATATTTGCACTCCCGCAAACGGGGAACGGTCTTTAAAATATGCGAAAGTAGCTCAGTTGGTAGAGCACAACCTTGCCAAGGTTGGGGTCGCGAGTTCGAATCTCGTCTTTCGCTCCAAAGGGTTAGATTTACTTCAAAGTAAATAACCATGCTGAAGTGGTGGAACTGGTAGACACGCAGGACTTAAAATCCTGTTCGCCCTAAAGCGAGTGCGGGTTCGATTCCCGCCTTCAGTACAATATCTCTGGACTGTGGAGATAATTAAGCATTTGAAATATTTATAAGCGAAAGTAGCTCAGTTGGTAGAGCACAACCTTGCCAAGGTTGGGGTCGCGAGTTCGAATCTCGTCTTTCGCTCTTAGTTTTATCCTTCGGGTTGAAACAAGCTGAAGTGGTGGAACTGGTAGACACGCAGGACTTAAAATCCTGTTCGCCCTAAAGCGAGTGCGGGTTCGATTCCCGCCTTCAGTACAGAATTTATTTTTTACAACTCTCCCTCCTTTTTCATTAAACTTTAAGATTTATTCAGTTTTAAGTTGTATATCACAGACTTTATTGTAAATTTAGTTGCCGTTCATTTCTAAAACCAGAGTCTTGCATGATAGAAAAACCAAATATTACCAATATCCTCTTTTTGGATATAGAAACCGTTCCGCAATATCAATACTATGACTTAGTTCCGGAAAACATAAAACCACTGTGGGACAAAAAATCTCAGTTTTATAGAAAAAATGAAGAAACACCTGAAGAATTTTATAATAAGGCTGGAATCTGGGCAGAATTTGGAAAAATTGTTTGTATTTCTCTGGGTAAATTCACCCCAACGGGTCAATTAAAAATAAAGTCTTTATACGGTGAAAATGAAATTGATATACTTTTAAAGTTTTCTTCTTTATTACAAAAATTCCCATCAGACTTATCTTTATGCGCTCATAATGGGAAAGAATTTGACTTCCCCTATTTATGTCGCAGAGCACTTATTAACGAATTACCTATTCCTGCTCAACTTAATACGATCAGAAAGAAACCCTGGGAGGTTAACCATTTGGATACTTTGGAGCTTTGGAAATTTGGTGACCACAAAAGCTACACCAGCCTAGAACTATTGGCCGCTATATTTGATATTCCAACACCTAAAGATGAATTGGACGGCAGTCAGGTTGCTCATACTTATTATATAGAAAAGGACCTTTCTAAGATTGTGTCTTACTGCCAAAAAGATGTATTGACATTAGCAAGAGTATTTCAGAGATTAAACGGACAGGAATTTGTGAACGATGCCGATGTTTTATATACCTAGTATTAAGTTATAAGTGAGAATAAAAAGTTTAAAGTAAAATCTGGATAGTAGATACGCTGTATTTGTGTCTATTAGACAAACGTTGAAAACCAGAAGATCCTGGCCAAAAAAATGATTTATTTTTCTGTTTAAATCCCTAAAACTTTACCTTTAAAGCAGAAAATTAAAAAGTCGGTGTCTAAGGCATATACTACAAACTATATGACTATTTATCTAAATCACATATTTAAGTGTATTCACAGAATTAGACCAGTTACTGTGCAGGTTTAATTGGTAAAATCACTATTTTATGTTAATCAAACTTAAAACTCAACAAACTAATATATGGCGTTAAACTACGTTTGGATTGCATTTTTTGTTATCGCTTTTATTGTAGCACTTTTTAAATTAATATTTTTAGGCGATGTACAAATTTTTTCAAACGTAATGAATGGTATGTTTGACAGTGCAAAAACCGGGGCCGAAATTTCCTTAGGCCTGGTTGGAATTATGACTTTCTGGCTTGGAATAATGAAAATTGGAGAAAAGGCGGGTATGATTTCACTTTTTGCAAAAGGCGTTAATCCTTTTTTCAGTAAACTCTTTCCTCAGATTCCTAAAAATCATCCATCAAATGGTTCCATTATCATGAATTTTAGTGCCAATATGTTGGGTTTAGATAACGCCGCTACTCCTGTAGGATTAAAAGCAATGCAGGAGTTACAGGAATTAAACCCGAATAAGGAGACTGCGACAAACGCTCAGATTATGTTTCTGGTTCTAAACACAGCAGGTATTACCCTTATACCTACTTCTGTTATAGCACTTAGAATGGCTAATGGAGCAACTAATCCGGCAGACATATTTATCCCTGCGTTAATTGGAACTTTCATTTCCTTTATTTCAGGAATGCTTGCTGTTGCTGCATTTCAAAAAATAAACCTATTTAAACTACCTGTATTGGTGTTTTTAGGAAGCTTTCTGGCGTTAATGGCTCTACTGTATATTTCTCTTAACGGATTAAGTCCGGATAGAATGCAGGAAATTACAGGCTTAATTGGTGGACTACTTATACTATCGATAATTATACTATTCATTGTATACGGAGCTGTTAAAAAGATAAACGTATATGATGCATTTATAGACGGAGCTAAAGAAGGCTTTCAAACAGCAGTAATGATTATTCCTTTTCTCATTGCTATTTTGGTTGCTATATCTGTATTTCGTACAACGGGATGTATGGATTATGTTGTGGGTGCTATTGCTTCTGCTGTATCTTTCTTTGGTTTGGATACCAGATTTGTTCCGGCATTGCCTGTTGGGTTAATGAAAACACTGAGCGGAGGCGGCGCCCGGGGCTTAATGGTAGATGTAATGACAACATACGGAGCAGACTCTTTTCAGGGCAGACTGGCAAGTATTATTCAGGGATCTTCTGAAACTACTTTTTATGTATTGGCTGTTTATTTTGGTTCTGTAGGTATAAAAAATACCAGACATGCACTTGTTTGTGGTTTAATTGCCGATTTTGTTGGCTTAATAGCTGCCATTTTATTGACATATATGTTTTTTGGATAAAAATAAAATAAATAATAACATGAAGAAACGAATTGCTCTTATTGCCCATGACGGTAAAAAAGCCGAAATGATTGGTTTTGTAAAAGACTATAAAGATGTACTTTCTGAAATGGATATCGTAGCTACCGGAACAACAGGGGGCTTGATAGAAAAGACCGGATTAAATGTAATTAAAAAATTAAGTGGGCCAAAAGGAGGCGATGCACAGATAGCGGCAATGGCTGCTGAAGGTGAATTAGCTGGTATTTTATTTTTTAGAGATCCCCTGGGAAAACACCCACACGAACCGGATGTGCAAATGCTTCTTCGCATCTGCGATGTTCATGATGTTCCTTTAGCTACCAATCCTGCTACTGCAAAATATGTATTAAAAGGTATATTGGCAGAATAATATTAACGTCGGAGATTATTGTTTTAATCGCGCCCGATTGTCTTTCATAACTAAACGGCGCTTATAGATAGGCAAAAACCAGTGCTTAAAATAAACATAACGCATAAGCAAATGTTTATTTTAAGCATATTGATTTTAATGACCATATGAAAAAGACAATTATCTTAGCAAGTTTAATCCTTGCTGCATCGTGCATTTCGCAAAAAAATTCTACACCACCTATATTAGGCGACTATCAGGGTATTTCGTCCGACGGTGTTAGAACACATATCTCATTTGCAGAAAATGAATTTGAAAAAGACGTTATTCAGACAGGTAAAAGTTCTAATTTCCAGAGAATAAAAGGAAAATGGGAAGCAATTAATGATTCTACTATTCTGCTTAAAGATAGCTTAAGTAAAAGCTATTATAAAGTAAGCAATAACGAAATTGCAGAGATTGGTTCCGATTTAGCAAATACTTCCTCTACCAATAGAAAGCTTTATAGAATAGATTACTCTACAGAAGCAGAAGGTAACAACGAATCTTTACTTAAAGAAGGTGTAGATTTCTTCGCCGGTGGGAACGAACCTTTTTGGTCTTTAAAAGTATTTGCAGACAGTTTAATAAAATTTAATCAACCCGATTTAAAAACTCCTCTCCTGTTCCTGAAATCAAGTATAACTGTTAACGAAAACTATTTTTTAATAAACCTGGATTCGACAGGACTAAATAGAGCAATTGTTTATAAAACACCTTGCGTAAACGACATGTCTGGTAAGGTGAGTCCATACTTTGTAGAGCTATATCTTAAAAACAAACATTACACCGGATGTGGCGATGTATTAAACAAAAGATTATTGATTTCGGGCAGTTGGAAGCTATTTAAATTAAAAACCAAAATAGTACCTTCTGATGTTGTGGCTAATATAAACTTCGACCTGACGAAAAAAAGTGTATCTGGAAAATTAGGATGTAATGGCTTCGGTACCTCCATAAGCTTCTCCAAAGACATGATGAACTATTTTAAAATAGGAAATATTATAACCACATTAATGGCTTGTAAAGATCTGGCTATAGAAAATGAATTTAAATCGTCTTTACAGCAGGCAAATAATTTCAAACTTGTAAATAACGAGTTACAATTATTAAAAAATGATGAGTTATTGCTTTCTTTCCAGCGATAAATTTAAATTGATAAAGAAAAATATATTGGTAAGTATAATTATGCTAATAACAAATCCCCTGATTGCCCAACAAAAACTTAGTCCGGAAAAACTTTGGCAACTGGGACGTGTAAGCGGAGATGTCATTAACAAGAAAAAAAATGAAGTTATTTACAGTGTCAACTCCGTAAATATTGAGGAAAACAAAGGGAATAAAAATACTTTCGCCATTTCATTAAAAAATGGAAATCCTAAACAAATCAATGCAGAAAATGAAAGTATTGCTATTGTAAATATTTATCAGGATAAGCTTATTTACCTCAAAAATGATCAGTTATGGTCATGTAGCCTGGATTATACAGAACATAAACAGTTAACAAATCTGGAAGGCGGTATAGAGAATCCTAAAATCTCCCCTGACGGAAAACATATTCTTTTTACCAAAGAAACCCTGGTTGTAAAAACAGAAGCCAAAGACATTTATAATGATCTTCCAAAAGCAAATGCTTATGTTTTTAATGATTTAAATTATAGACACTGGGACACCTGGGAAGAAGGTAAATTCAGTCATATCTATATCGCCGATTTTGAGAATGGCCAACTGTTAAATCTTAAAGATATTATGGAGAACGAGCCTTACGATTCTCCTCAAAAACCTTTTGGTGGCACAGAAGATGTGATTTGGTCTCCAGATAGCAAATCTATTTTATACGTAGCGAAGAAAAAATTTGGAAAAGCTTATGCCACAAGTACAAATACCGATATCTATAGATATGATCTGCTCACTCAGAAAACCACTAATATTACTGACGGAATGCAAGGCTACGATACGCACCCTTCTTTTAACAAAGATGGTTCATTTTTGGCCTGGACAAGTATGGTCGAAGATGGTTACGAATCTGATAAAAATGACATTTATATACTTGATTTAAAAACCAAAAAAAAATACAATTTAACTAAAGATTGGGACGAGACAGTTTCTGGCTTTATTTGGGGAGAAGATGGAAGATCTATATTCTTTAATGCCTATCATAAAGGTACGCAGCAACTTTATACCATTAATACAGAAAAGGGCTTTAATTTAACGAGCGCTAGTGATATAAAACAGCTTACCAAAGGACTATGGGATATCAATGCGATACTTGGTCAAATTGGAAACTTACTGGTAGTGAGCAAAACAGATATGAACCATTCTGCAGAACTATATACATTAAATATTAAAAATGGCAAACTAAACCAGCTAACTCATGTTAACGATTCGGAATATAAAAATATAGCAAAAAGCAAAGTTGAAGAGCGCTGGATAAAAACTACGGATGGTAAAAGCATGCTGACTTGGGTAATATATCCCCCAGATTTCGATTCATCAAAAAAATATCCGGCTCTTTTATATTGTCAGGGCGGGCCTCAATCTGCGGTTTCCCAATTCTATTCTGTAAGATGGAATTTTCAGTTAATGGCAGCCCAGGGATACATTGTAGTAGCTCCAAACAGGCGCGGTTTACCTGGTTTTGGTGTAGAATGGAACAGGCAGATCAGCGGAGATTGGGGCGGGCAGGCAATGAAAGATTACCTTGCTGCTATTGATGACATTTCTAAAGAATCTTTCGTAGACAAGAACAGATTAGGATGTGTAGGTGCAAGTTATGGTGGCTATTCGGTTTATATGCTCGCCGGAATCCATCAAAACCGTTTTAAAACTTTTATAGCCCATAATGGATTATTCGATCTTAGAAGCTGGTATGGGACAACAGAAGAACTCTTTTTCGCTAACAAAGACGTAGGTGGCGCTTATTGGCAGGAAAGCGCTCCAAAGGCTTACAGAGACTTTAATCCAAGTGAATATATTAATAAATGGAATACACCAATTCTTATATTCCAGGGAGGCAGAGACTACAGAGTGCCTATCGAACAAGGGCTACAGGCTTATCAGGCCGCACAATTAAAAGGTATTAAAAGCAGATTGGTTTATTTCCCTGATGAGAACCATTGGGTATTAAAAGCTCAAAATGGAATAGTATGGCAAAGAGAATTTTTTAAATGGCTTGAGGAAACTTTGTAAAAACCATGTTGCCGCCATAGGATTAAAAATCCTATAGACGGCAACCCGTTATTAAATGAGTAAAGTGTCTATCTTATGACACTGTACCATACCACGCTCTGGTGACCAGGAAAATACAGTAAAGTGTCCGTCTTGAGAGGCAACAAACGCAAGAGAATCTCTTTGATCATACACAAATTGGGCAGCAGAAAGATGTCTAGTACCTCCTATTTCACTCACAAAAACTTCTTTTACCTCTCCACCAATTACCGGTTCTATAAAAGCCAGCTTCTCTATTTGTTGTTCACTATTAAATTTCGTGATTTTGGCACCAAAAGCTATTAGTTCATAATTATCATTTAAAATAACAGCTCCATCTATAGCACTTAGCCCTGCAATACTGTCTATTTCTTTTTTCACAGTACTTTCCCATATTGTTTCATTTACTGAATCGGAATAATCATTCATCAATTTGGATAAATTGGTAAACAAAGGTTTTAGATGATATTGAATTGGATGAATGATAGATTCTTTCCAATTGTTATTTGATTTGGGAACGATAAGGACAATTCCTCCTCTTTTATGAGAGCGCATACCAACAGCAAGTTGAATCATTACATTTACCGTTTCTGTCCTTTTAATATTAGTGTTTAATCCCAACAAATAATTTAATATTTGCGGACTATCTGGCAAAAAAGCGCTATTCTCATTGATGATCTTAATTTCGTCTCCTTTTAGGATGGCAACATTGGTAAATTTGCCAAAGCCACATAAACGTCTGTGCTTTATGACCAATAAAGCAGGTTCAGACACATCCAGGACGAAACAAAAATTGGGAATATGCAAGGTTGTACCCCAGATAAATAGCCCATGATCATCATACCAAATCCCTAAATGAATTCCGGGCCCTTCTATTCCGGGAGCGAGTTTAGTTAAATTTCGAGGAGTTAACCTTAGCTTATTGCCGAACAACAGAGGCTGTTCGGCCTGTTCCGGAGACAAAAAAGCTAACGAAATCTTAGGAGATCTGGCTTCCTCTGTTCTCAGGCTGGCCCAGAAAGCCGCATCAACCATACTCTCTATAAAAACTGCCTTTGGGAAATTAATAGGTTTTTCAACTTCAGAATTAACATCAAGCAAATATTGTTCGAAATAATTTTCTAACAGTGGAGCAGTTATTTTAGCAGCTTGGTATGTCGAAATTGGTGTCATAAATAAATTTGGATAGAGAATTATTTAAAATTAAGCTTTCGACATAATATTTTGTAAAGAATTTTTATATTCCTATAAGCTTTTGGAAATATAGTTTAAAAAGCATTTCGATATTACGTATGAAATAAATATTTTTGTCGTATAAAATAAACAATAAATAGTTATGGATTCAAAGATTACTTTGTCTTTTGACGAACAGGTGATTAAAGAGGCGAAAGAATTTGCTTCCAGAAATAACATTAGTCTATCCAGACTTACTGAGTTTATATTTAGACAAATGACTTCAAAAAATTATCAAAACCTGGAAGAATTACCAATAGCAGATTGGGTAAATATGGTAGCAGAAGAAAGGCCCGAATATTCCAAGACGACCTCCAGAAAAAAATCTAAAGCGGAATTTTTTAATTCTAAGAAATGAGAATTTTTGTGGACGCCAATATATTAGTTGCCGTTTTAAATAAGCAGTATCCATTGTTTCCTTATGCCGCCAGGATATTAAGCCTATCAGATAAACCTAACATGCAGGTTTATACGTCTCCAATTTGTCTTGCCATTGCATTTTATTTTGCAGAAAAAAAAAGTGGAACTCGACAAGCAAAAAATAAAATCGCTATTTTATCCGAAAAACTAGAAATTACAATTACCGATCAACGCGCAGTTAAACTTGCTATAGAGAATCCAGCTGTTCATGACTTTGAAGATGGGCTAGAATATTACTCGGCAATATTATCTGACTGTGAAGTCATTCTTACAGAAGACGTAAACGACTTTTATTTTTCAGACATTCCGGTATATAATTGTAGTGCTTTTATTTCTAATCTGGAACTTAGTAAACTAAATCGTTAGCTCCGGACGTTGCAAGTATCAATTCTATCCGGATATTTTAGCTAGTTGTAATATTTCGCAAAGTATTTTTTTATTATCCCGATAAGTTCTTCGGAAATATGAGCATTTGTGGCAATAATATCACAATCTTTTAGCATATCTTTTCCACCTTTGAAATCAAACACCTTGCCGCCCGCCCGCTCTACAATAAACATTCCGGCGGCGATATCCCATGGTTTAAGATTATATTCAAAATACCCATCAAATCTGCCACAAGCCGTATACACCAGGTCTACAGACGCAGCTCCAATCCTTCTTAGCCCGTGACAGTTCTGAATAAGATCTCCAAAAAGTTCCATATATGTATCTTTTCTGGTAAAATCATAATAAGGAAAACCGGTGGCCAGTAATGTATCTGCCACTTTTTTATTTTCGGACACCTGAATGATTTTTCCGTCTAAATACGCTGAACTGTCTTTCCACGCATAAAAACACTCGCTTTTTCCGATCTCGTAGACAACTCCGATAACTATTTCATCTAAATATTTTAGAGCTATACTAACCGCATAAGCTGGAATTCCATGGATAAAATTGGTGGTTCCATCCAAAGGGTCGATGATCCAATTATAAGTGTCAGATATATGAGTATCCTTATTTTCTTCAGCTATAAAACCTGCCCCAGCAATTAAAGGTGTCAAACCCGCTATGATTTGATTTTCTACTGTTTTATCTACATAAGAAACCAAGTCATTTTTACCTTTAAACTCAATACTGTTGACTGAAAAAGCTTCGCGTTCCTGTCTGATAAATGCACCGGCATTTTTAGCTATCTCGACAACTTTTTGACAAATATCCTGATAATCAATCATCGCTTTCATTTCTAAAGGTGAACAATCTATGAATGTAGTAGCTAGCTATTCCTAGGCTTAACAAAGCGGCAACTCTTGCAAATGTTGGCCAAAAGTTAAATACTTCCACAAAGATTTTTAATAAAATGTAATTAGCGAAGAAACCTAAACAAGCAACTAATACAAATCTGCTGAATTGCTGTCTGTTTTTTAAGGTAGAATCTGTGAAAACTAAAAATTTAGTTATAATAAAGTTTACAAGAACTCCAAAAGAGTAAGAAATTATAAAGGAAAACTCATGTGCCTTAATCAATTTATTTCCAATCAGGACATCCGAATGGTTTATGATAAAGTTGATAATAATGTAGTAAGCAATAGAATCAGCTACAGCTGCAACTCCTGCAGAGAGAAAAAAACGAACAATCTGATTATTCGTGAAGGTTTGCCAGGCAGATAGTTCTTTTTTTTCTGTAGTTGTATTTATCGATTTAAATTCCAAGGTCCTTTACAGATTAATGAGTCAGAACCTTTGTTATCTCTTCGCCATGCATTTCCCCGTCAGGAAATACGTATTCGAATTTTACAGTTTTAATTTCGTTCACTAAAAGTGGGTCATATTGGGCTTTGACTTTAACATAATTTTTACTGAAACCATGCATAAAACCTTCTTTCAGATCCCCCTCAAATAAAACCTCGCCGGTTTTTCCTATTTGTGTTTCATAAAATGCCCTTCTTTTCTTATCTGAAAGAATATGCAGCATTTTGCTTCTGTCTGCCCTTTGCGAACCGGGGACACTACCATCCATTTCTGCTGCCGGGGTATTCTCACGCTCAGAATAAGTGAATACATGTAAATAGGATATATTCAACTCATTAAGAAAATTATAGGTATCTAAGAAATCGTCTCTCGTTTCGCCTGGAAAACCAACAATTACATCAACTCCTATACAACAGTCAGGCATAATTCTTTTAATTTCCTGAACTCTTTCTATATATAATTCTCTTTTATATCTTCTCCGCATTAAGCTCAGGATTTTGTTCGATCCGGATTGCAACGGCATATGAAAATGAGGGACAAATCTTTTAGATTGGGCTACAAATTCTATAATTTCAGAACTTAAAAGGTTGGGTTCAATAGAAGAGATTCTAATCCTGTCAATTCCTTCGACTTCATCTAATGCTTTTACCAGATCAATGAATTTATCTTCACGCTTTCCATTTCTTATTCCAAAATCACCAATATTTACACCTGTAAGTACAATTTCCTTTATTCCTGAATTTGCTATCTCTCTCGCCTGCTTCACTATATTTTCTATAGTATCGCTTCTACTTTCGCCTCTGGCTAGCGGAATAGTACAAAATGTACAAGAATAATCGCAACCATCCTGAACTTTTAAAAAGGTTCTGGTTCTGTCTCCAAACGAATAAGCTGAAACAAATTCATTTGTTTCTTCTATTGGTTTATTGAAAATTTCTGCTTTTGGTTTTTTAGCAAGATCCTGGATATGCTCTAGCAATTGAAATTTCTCTGCAGCCCCCAATACCACGTCTACCCCTTCTATCTCCGAAATTTCCTTTGGCTTAAGCTGTGCGTAGCAACCAACAATAGCTATATATGCATTTGGAGAATATTTAAGTGCTTCTTTAACAACCTTTCGGCATTTTTTATCTGCATTTTCTGTTACAGAACATGTATTAATAACGTAAACATCAGCTTTGTCGGTAAATTCTACCGTACTAAAGCCGGCATCCTGAAACTGCCTGCCTATGGTGGATGTTTCTGAATAATTTAATTTACATCCTAAGGTGTAAAAAGCAACACTTTTATTCATAATTTCCGCAAAGATACGGAATTCAGAATTAAACAAAAGCCTGAATTCCTGTCACAGAAATCTAAAATTGCTCTTATTGTCCCCAACGATAAGAATCATTTTTTAAACCTATTAAATCAATAATTCTATCAACTACGGTTGAAGCAACCTCCTCTACTGTTTTGGGATTACTATAAAATGATGGTACTGCCGGGCAAACAATGGCTCCTGCTTCTGTAACTGATTTAAAGTTATTTATATGAATCAGGCTTAAAGGAGTTTCCCTTGCAACTAGAATCAACTTTCGCCTTTCCTTTAATATTACATCTGCTGCTCTGGTGGTTAAATCATTAGAAATTCCAGACGCTATTCTCGCTAAGGTTCCCATAGAACAGGGTACTATTACCATGGTATCATATTGAGCGGACCCCGAAGCAAACGGAGCAAAAAAATCATTTCTCGCAAAAAACCTGAACGGAATTTCCTGATAATCCGAATTCCCCAATTCTTGTTGCCAAACATCTTTTGCATTATCAGACATGATTACGGATACTTCTTCCAATTGATTTTCCAGAATGGAAAGCTTCTGCAATAAAAGTTTTGCATAAACCGCCCCACTTGCCCCGGTAATTGCTACTACAATTTTTCTTTTCATGAATCAATAATGATTTTTTCGAATCCAAATATAGGAAATAAAAAAGGGTCGAATACTAGTATTCGACCCTACATCTACCTATGAAAAACATGCCCTTTGGGAGGGCACTACAAATATAGGAAAAATATTATTTATCAAAACTTTTTTTTAAAATAATTTAACGTGACAATAACGTAACAAGTTCGCTATAATTAATCAATTAAATTAGTGTTTCGTAAAGATATTTTATTTTTAACCAACAATAAATGTTTAAACTTATAAATGGAAATAAAATCTTTAGTTTAAAAAGCTATGTAAACTTAATATAAAGCTTTCATAATAGCTAAGTTAAGCAATATTTATTTTAGATAAACGTAAGTAATTCCATCACCTCCCCTGTCAGCATGCTCGTCTTCCAAACGTTCAATCTCTGTATATTTTTTAAGGTAATTTCTAATCAGTTTTCGTAAAATTCCATCACCTTTTCCGTGAATAATTTTAAATGACCCCATTGAAAACATTATTGCCCTGTCCAGCAATTGCTCTATTTTATGCAAAGCATCTTCTCCCCTCATTCCTCTAACATCTATTTCGCTAACAAATTCTGATGCAGATTGGGTATGACTTACAGAACTTGCTCTTCGGATGTGCTTTGGTACATCAGTTTGTGCAATTTTTTCGACCCTTCTTTTTTTGACAACAGATTTAAGCTCGCCAAATGCGATGATTAGATTTTCCTTACTTACCTCCAAGACTTTAGCAACATTTCCTGAATCACTTAATTTCACCCAGTCTCCTACTACTATTTCAGCTTGCTTACTGTCAACCGCTTTTTTTTCTACAGGTTTAACTTCGTGTTTTTTTAATTCAGCATTTAGATTCTCGCGTAACTGTTTGGTTTTTTCCTTTTCTGCTTTGGCTGATTTGATATCTGAAATTGTATTTTCAATCAGCTTATTAGCGTTTTTAATAATCTGTTGTGCTTCCAGCTTAGCCTGTTTAATAATATTCCGTTTATTCTCTTCAAAATAATCCTTTAATTTTTGATTTTCAGAGAGAAGCAAGTCGATATTCTTTTTTTCCCGTTCTATATATTTCTTCTGATCGTAAATTTCCTTTTTATCCCGTTCCAAATCAAGCAAAAGAGAGTCTACCTTTCTTTGTTCAATATTAATCTTACTCTTTGCCAGATCAATCAATTGTTTAGACAAACCTATTTTTTGAGCAATTTCAAAAGCATAAGAACTTCCCGGCTTCCCCATTTCCAAAACATATAACGGCTTCAGATTTACATTATCGAAAATCATCGACGCATTTTCTAAGCCTTCGGTATGATTTGCGAAAATCTTAAGATTCGAATAGTGTGTAGTAATTACGCCAAAAGAATGTTTCTTATTGATAAGCTCCAATACGGCCTCGGCAATGGGTCCACCAAACTGCGGATCGGTGCCTGTCCCAAACTCATCTATCAGAACCATGGTCTTTCCATTTGCCTGTTCTGTAAAATATTTCATTTTCGAGAGATGGGCACTATATGTACTTAAATCACTTTCAATAGACTGATCATCGCCAATATCAGCGAAAATCTGTTTCAAGACGCTAAATTCAGATTCTTCATCTGCTGGAATTAAAAGACCTGCCTGAACCATAATCTGTAATAAACCTACAGTCTTCATGGCTACCGATTTTCCGCCTGCATTTGGTCCGGACACCAAAAGAATCCGGGTTTTCTTATCTAAATGCATATTTAAAGGAATAACCTGTTTCTGATTTTCCTTTCCCGACATGATAAGCAGTGGATGTTTTGCATTTACCAAACGTAACTTAGGCTCATTTAACAACACCGGCATTTTTGCATCTATTTCTATGGCAAATAAAGCTTTTGCCCTAACAAAGTCCAATTTGGTTAAAAAACCATGATAAGAATATAAAATAGGCACATGAGGTCTAAGCTTATCGGTCAATTCTGTAAGAATCCTTATAATTTCACGCCTTTTTTCAAACTCCAGATCTCTAACTAAGTTATTTAGATTAAAAACCTCTTCCGGCTCTATATAAACCGTCTGACCTGTCGCAGATTCGTCATGTATAAAACCTTTAAGCTTCCGCTTATTTTCTGCCAGAATTGGTATACAAAGCCTGCCATCCCTAACGGTTAAACTTCCATCTGCTACCCAATTATTTGCTTGTGCGTTTTTGTATATCTGGTCAATTTTCTTTCTTGCATCCTGTTCCGCCTTCGCTATGGCATCTATAATATCAGAAAGTAAACGGGATGCATTATTTTTAATCTTTCCTTTTGCATCAATTACTTTTTCAATTTCTCTCAGAATACTCTTTTCTATCGGCAGATGTTCAAAAAGCGCCTCAAGATTCGGATATGTCCCTTCCCTGTCTTCAAAATACTTAATCACGGCAAAGGCCGTTTGCAAGGAATTATAAACCTGAAAAAATTCCTCTTCAGTTAAGAACGTACCTTCAATCTTAGCTTTATCAGATAGTTTTTTAATGTCATAGAAGCTCTGGATAGGTAAAGCTTCATCCGTTTCTATAATTGTTTTGAACTCACTGGTTTGTCTTAAAAACTTTGTAATTTGATCGAAATTGGTCATAAACCTGATTTTATCCACCATGTCTACTCCCATCTCACTAATGCAATAAGTTTTGATCGCTTGTTTTATCTCTTCAAAACCGAGTTTTTCTATACTATTTTGTGGGTAAATCATTAATCGCTTAATTAATCGATCTATTTCTTCCTTAACTTATTTTCCACAGATTTTGCAGTATCTAATGAGGCTGATATAGATTTCTTATTTAAAGTATCTGTTTTAATTTTATCTTCTTTCATACTGTTTTTCAAAAGATTACTATCTATTACAAAAGGCAAATTGATATGATAGTAAATAGTATCAGGAAAAATAGTCTGTACTGGAATTTCAAAAGCAGTATCGCTTTTGCTTAGCTTATCTCTAAACCTATCCAAACTGTCTATTACGTTCTGATAAACTTTTACAATTTCTGCAGGTTTATTTTTACTGTAATAAGCAAGACTCTCACTAAATATGGCCGAATCTATACCATATTTAGAAAAAATGTAATCGTATTTCGCCTTTGCATTGATCAGCATACTGTCCTGATTGTATGAAGTAGCCATATAATCTAAACTGGCATCGGCTAAATGCATATCTATTAATACGTTATACATTTTGTCCTTAGCTATTATTTTATTCGGAGAAGCATTATCAGAGCAAGCATATAAAAAAATAAACAGGCAAAAGGGAGCCAATAGTTTTTTCATTCGTATTTTTACAATTTAAAACGCTAAAATTAAGCATTAATGAGCATTACCGATAATATAAAAAGATTAAAAAACGAGATTGAGACGTTAAATGTCAAATTAATTGCTGTATCCAAGACCAAACCTATAGAAGATATCTTGGAAGCTTATAATGCCGGACAAAGAATTTTTGGTGAAAACCAGGTTCAGGAAATGGCCGACAAAGCCGAGCATCTTCCAAAAGATATACAATGGCACTTAATTGGTCACCTTCAGACTAATAAAGTTAAATACATAGCGCCTTTCGTTAGCCTTATTCATTCCGTTGATAGCATTAAATTACTGAAGGAAATAAATAAACAGGCTGAAAAAAATAACAGGATTATAGATTGCTTACTGCAAATTTATATTGCGGATGAAGACACCAAATTTGGATTAGGCTTTGACGAAGTAATTGAATTATTGAGATCTGATGAGTTTGCAGAACTTAAAAATGTAAAGATCTCTGGATTAATGGGAATAGCTTCGAATACAGATAACGAAAAACAGATAAAAGAAGAGTTCTACGAGCTAAAGACTTTATTCGACGGTATTAAATTGAGCTTCTTCAGAAAAGACGATAGTTTCAGGGAACTTTCTATGGGAATGTCTTCTGATTATAATATTGCTATAGACCAGGGTTCTACTATGGTAAGAATTGGAAGCGATATTTTTGGTAAAAGAGTTATCAAACACTTTAAAAATACAGAAGACAGTAAAGAAGCCTAAAGTGTTATCTTCACTAAATAAACTAACGAATTTTTAATGAGTGAATTAGTATAAAAATGATTAGATACGCTGAAGAAAGGGACTGTGAAAGACTTTTAGAACTTATTTATGAATTGGCTGTTTATGAAAAAGCACCAGAGGAAGTTACGGTTTCTTTAGAAGAGTTTAGAGCCGCTGGCTTTGGTGCAAATCCGGTTTGGAAGGCATTTGTTTATGAGGAACATGATAATATTTATGGTTTTGCATTATATTATATCCGCTATTCTACCTGGAAAGGCTGCAGATTATACCTAGAAGATTTTATAGTAACAGAGCAATATAGAGGCAAAGGTATTGGTACAAAGCTTTTTGAGCGGGTAATACAGGAAGCTAAGGAAAAGGATTATCAGGGAATGGTTTGGCAAGTACTGGACTGGAACGAACCCGCGCTAAATTTTTATCGGAAATATGCAGCAGAAACAGAAGCTGGCTGGCTTAATGCCTCTTTAAGTAAAAAACAAATATTATTAATATGAAAAACTTATTTTTAGGATATTTTTTTTGTGTAATGCTACTTTTTGCAGCATGTGACCAAAATCCGAAAGCAGAATCGAATGCTGATAATAGCGACAGTGTTTCGTTTAAAATGATTTCCTTTTATAAGAGTTCTACAGAATGTAAGGAAGATACGTGTGGAGCTTATGTAAAAGCTTCTTATCCAGAGTTTAACTCCCCTCAAGTTCAAAAGTTCGTCAATAAAATCATTACTAACGATATTTCTAATAAAGGGAATCTGAAACTGGAAATTCTGGCTGATTCATTTATCACAGAATTCGTTAAATTCCGAAAGGAGTTTCCTGAAGCTGTAGGAGGCTACCAATGGATTCAGACGTTAAAAGTAAATGATAACAAACCGAATTTAATAACTTTTACTCATAATAACTACAGCTATACCGGTGGGGCACATGGCTTAGAGACTACTTCTTATTTTAATTACCTGACAAACGAAAACAAAGCTTTAAAATTAGAAGATTTATTGCTTCCAAACCAATATCAAAAGCTGGTTACTGTTGGGGAAGAAATCTTTAGAGAAGATGAGAAATTAAGCCCCGACCAATCTTTGGAAGAAAACTATTTCTTTGAAAACGGCAAGTTTGTTTTGAATAATAACTTCCTGATAACAGACAAAGGCTTATTATTTACGTATAATCCCTACGAAATTAAAGCTTACGCATTTGGAACTACAGATTTATTAATTCCCTACGCAAAAATTAAAGATATTATTAATCCCAGGAGTATTTTAGCAACTTACGTGAAATAGAATAAATGCAGGTTTTTAAATTTGGTGGTGCTTCCGTAAAAGACGCAAAAAACATAAAAAACATGACCGAAATTGTAAAAAATTCGGCTTCAGATAATTTGCTCATTGTTGTTTCTGCAATAGGAAAAACAACAAATGCCTTAGAAGAGTTAACTAACAACTATTACCGCGGAAATGAGAGCGTGTTCGAAAATCTAAATAATATTAAGAAATACCATTTTGATATTATTGACGAATTATTCGAAAAGAAATATACTAAAGTATACGACGATATCAATAATACTTTTGTAGAGATAGAATGGGCAATTGAAGATGAACCTCAAGATTCCTACAATTTCATTTACGACCAAATTGTATCGATTGGGGAGCTGTTATCTTCCAAAATAATAAGTCATTATTTCAATTTTATAGACATTAATAACCGGTGGGTTGACGCAAGGTCTTTTATTCAAACAGATAACACCTATAGAGAAGCCCATGTTAACTGGAGTAAAACTACAGAATTAATTGAGAATCAATTACCATCTATTCTGAAAAATCAAATCATAGTTACCCAAGGATTTATAGGTAATACCTCAGAAAATTTCACCACTACATTAGGAAGAGAAGGTTCTGATTACAGTGCTGCAATTTTCGCCAGTTGTTTAAATGCAGAGAAATTGGTGGTTTGGAAGGACGTTCCTGGAATATTAAACGCAGATCCCAAACGCTTTCCCGAAGCCATAAAATTCGAAGAACTTTCTTACGCAAATGCTATAGAAATGACTTATTATGGTGCGAGTATTATTCATCCAAAAACCATTAAGCCACTACAAAACAAGAACATACCACTTTATGTAAAACCTTTTCTTCAACCAGAGGAAACAGGAACGATTATAAAGGAAACCGATTCGGTTACTCACACTCCTTCTATCATAGTCAAAAGTAGCCAACAGCTATTAAGTATCAGTAGTAAAGATTATGCATTTATAAGCGAAAAGCATTTGAGTTATATTTTTAATGCCTTTTCGGAAACTCAGATCCACATTAACATGATGCAAATATCGGCGCTCACTTTTTCGGTTTGTATAGATCAGGATTTACAAAAATTTGAAAAATTGAAGTCAATAATTCAGGCAGATTTTTCTTTCAGATATAATCTGGATTTAGAGCTGTTCACCATAAGAAACTTTGATGATGAAACAATTTTAAAGTATATCGATTCCTCAAATGTCATTTTAGAGCAAAGAAGCCGTAACAACGCACAATTTATCGTAAAAAACAATTAGGAAAAGATGGTTAACGAAGCACTTTTCGATAAAGATGTTCAGGATTATATCAACACTCATCTAAATGACGATATCAGTAAAATTGTCCTGAAAAAATCGCCATTTAAAACGGTTAAAAGTCAGGAACTTGCAGAACAGATTCAATCCAAGAGAGCTATACAAAAAAAATTACCGCTTTGGTATAAAACACAAAATATTGTTTATCCACCTAAACTAAATTTAGAACAGACTTCATCAGAAAATACAGCTTACTATAAAAGTACACTTATAGCACCGAATTCATCTGTTATAGATTTAACAGGTGGTTTCGGAGTAGACGACTTTTATTTTGCAAAAGTGGCTTCTAAAGTGATCCATTGCGAAATAAATTCACACCTGTCTGCTATTGTAAAACATAATACAAAAGTTTTCAATCTGGATAATATTGAACTTTATGTTGGTGATAGTTTAGAAAAATTAAAAGAGATTGATAGTGTAGATGTGATCTATGCAGATCCTTCCCGAAGATCCGAAAATGGAAGAGTGTTCTTATTGGAAGATTGTGAACCTAATGTAGTCAAACATCAGCACCTTTACCTGAAAAAGGCTAAAAAAGTAATAATCAAGGTGGCACCAATGCTGGATGTAGATTCCGCCCTAAAACATTTAAATTCAGTTACAGAAGTCCATATAGTTAGTTTAAATAATGAATGCAAAGAGCTTTTATTTGTTATGGAGAATAACGGGTCAACTAAACCGGTTCAGTTAAATTGTGTGGTACTAACTTCCAAACAAACCGAATTCTCTGTTTATACATTCGATTATGGCAGAGAGAAAGACCTGGTTGTTGAACACGGAGATATCCAAGATTATTTGTACGAACCAGATGCTTCTTTACTAAAAGCCGGACTTTTTAAAAGCTTATCTCTATATTTTGAAATAACCAAGCTAAATCAACACTCGCACTTATACACTTCGGATAAACTGCTAACTGATTTCCCTGGACGAACCCTGAGGGTAAAGTCACATCAAAGCTTTAAATCTTTTCAATCCACAAACAATTTTAAAAAAGCAAATATCATTGTCAGAAATTTTATGCTAAAGCCGGACGATCTGAAGAAAAAACTGAAAATTGCTGATGGCGGGGATACTTACTTATATTTCACCATCAATTATAAAGGCATACCCACCGTAATAACTTGTGAACGGATATAACGAAAGTATCCATTAAAATTTTCTCTATTCTCCATCTATTAAACATTGTTTCTTGGAACAGTAATTGTATTAAACGTAAGACGTTTCATCTATCAAAAACAAATTACTATGAAAACAATTTCAGAGGAAGCTACTATGGTCTTGACCGACCTGGTAAAAATTAATAATGACCGTATTAAGGGTTATGAGAAAGCTATTCATGAGCTTTCTGATGAAGGTAATACCGACTTAAAAGCCATCTTCGCAGATATGATTAAAGAAAGTCATAACTTCCGTAACCAACTCATGGAAGAACTGGAAGTAAAAGGCGAAAATGCCCAGTTGGGAACTTCTACAGCAGGGAAAATATATCGAAGCTGGATGGAAATAAAAAGTGCATTTACAGGTTCAGACCGAAAAGCAATTTTAGAAAGTTGTGAATATGGTGAAGATGTTGCTCAAAGAGCCTATGAAACCGCTCTGGAAGATGAGAATATACCAGAATATATCCGGGAAATACTTACCGAGCAAAAACATTCGCTTAAACTCTCACATGATCAGATTAAAGTGCTTAGAAATCAAAACAGATAATGATTTTTGGACCAGAGATTTCTGTTTAATAGTTCGATAAGTTTATACCTTTTAAAAGATGGGGATTTCTTCTTTAAAGATGTAAGGGTATTTTCGAATATCCTAACGAAAAGTAAGAAATCTCCTCCATACAGATGTATGACCTACGATCAGCATTATCTGTGGCTTACCTGTAATAGAACTTAAAACCCGATGCAAATTTGTCTATACCGCCAAACAAAACTTCAAATATATATTGTATAGATTTTCCCTGCTTCATCATCATGGCCATTTTTCCTATTAAATGCGGATCTTTTTTGATAATGTAATAAATAACACCATAAGAAGTTGCATATAGGTAGTTTAAATTATTTTTATGTATCCACGGTTCATTCCCTGACATTAAAAGGCTATAAATATCAAGCTCTTGGTTTTGGTTCAACTCTCTCACATATTTAATATGATGATGTTGCATGTACACCTGTGGATTCAAGTTATCTCCTATCTCTATAGATTCCAGAAATTCTGCTAAACCTTCGTTAAACCACCTCGGACATCTTTGTAAGTTATGGTGCATTAGCGCATGGCTAATCTCATGCAGTACGGTTTCAATATCTCTCTTTTCTAAATACAAAACATGCAACTGCTTAGTAAACGGGTTGTAAAAACCAGATTCTGTAAACCCTTTCATCTTTCCTTCCTCTAATACCGCCCTAAAATCCTTATTTTTACCATACAGGTTCACATTAATTCTGAGGCTGTCATTCAAACTATTTATAAACAGGCCATTAAATATCTTGACTTCATATTTTGCCAATTTCTCAATCATTTCCTTATCTTCTGCTTTTAGACTGAAACCAATTTCATTAAAGACCAATTTTTGAGAATACGCTTCTGTGATATAAAAAAGAGAAATAACAAGTAAAAAGTGTTTCATATAAGACCGTAAATTCCAATCAATTTATTTTAAAAAGTTTATGTATTCCATAGTATAGCGAGTTAAGCTAAGCACATTCCCATTACCAGAAATCGTTAATCCGTAAACACTTGATTTACCAAACAGCGGAGCTAAATATCTCACATCGTGGTGAAGGCATATTTCACTCCGCCCAATGTAAAAATTTCTATTTCAAATATTTTGAGTGGTTTAACCCTGGATAGCGGTTACTTCAATTTCTATCAAGATCTCGGGATCTATCAGTTTTGAAACTTCAACTATAGTTGTTACAGGTTTTATATCCTTGAAAATTTCGCCATGAGCTTTAGCGGCTTCTTCCCATTGGCTGATATCTGTCAGGAACATCCTCGTTCTAACCACATCATTTACAGAAGCTCCCGCATCTTGCAACACACCCGAAAGCTTTTCCAGAATGGCTCTGGTCTGGTTATATAAACCTTCTATAGCTTTCCCTTCGGCATCTTTCGCTGCTGTTGTACCAGCGATTTCTATAGTATTGCCTATTCTTACAGCTCTACAATAACCGATAATATCCTCCCATGGAGAACCTGTAGTAAAGTTTTTTCTTGATCCCATATTTTTATTTTAGCCGCCTTTCTTAGTTCTTACAGCGAGAAACAAAAATATAAATTTGAGCGAAAGCCCCCGCTATTAAATAACACTTAATTTACAACTTCGACCACTCTAAATCCATTAAAAGAACTTCTGCAATCGGCATAACTTGCCAAACGCCTGGTTACCCTACAATAAGGTGAGAGCCTATCTGCTGCTCCACCTCTTACGACTCTGCCCAAACCCTCAGCTGGTCCTACCGGATTCTCTATCAATTGTATCATAGAATATGGTCCAAACCAATCTAGACACCATTCCCAGGCATTTCCACTCATATCGTACAATCCTAATTCATTCGCTTTTTTCTTACCAACGGCATAGGTTTTATTTCCACTGTTTATACGAAACCAGGCTACTCTGCTCGGATTACTAGAACCACTAAATTTATAATTTCGGCTTCGCTTTCCTCCTCTTGCAGCATATTCCCATTCTGCTTCGGTTGGCAATCTAAATGTTGAATTATTTTTCTCACTTAGCCAATCACAATAAGCTACAGCTTCATGATAAGTGATATTTACAATAGGATGGTTCATCTTCCAACCCCATGGAGGTGGTGGAGGCATTGGCTGGCCTTTTTCTTCAGCAAATAATTGATATTCGGCAACTGTAATCTCAAAAACAGATATAGCATAATTATTTATCTCTACAGTTTGAGAAATTTCCTTCCCTGGATTCCCCATGACAAAAATGCCGCCTTCAACATAGACCATTTTTGGTTTATAAGCAAAAGCATGGTTTAAGGATAAATAAGCAAGAAATAAAAGAGAGATTACCTTCTCATACATTGTTGGCTTGTTTGGTTACATCACTTGTTGAACCAAAAGCATGCCTTGCTAAATATTTTGATGGCTTATTTCAAAGCTTCAAAATTATCTTTGGCATCAAACCAGAATTCATCCAAAAGAATGATTCGTGGCTTCAGAAATGAAATAAGCTTATCCCAATCTCTTTTATTGAATACATTAACTTCATTGAGCGTCTTGGAAATTCTAGAAACTGTTCTTCCTATTGTATCTGTCCCATGAAGCTTCCAGTCCCATTCTTCGCCCAGTATATTATGTAAATAAGTTTTAAATTCCAGAAACTGCTCATAAAAAAGTTCCTGTATGCCTATATCTTCATGTCCCAGATCAATACTTATGGAAGCCGTTCTCTTATCGGCCTCCATTCTGAAATAAATATCTCTGACACCTGTTTTATAATTAACCCAATTTATTCGCTTACCAGATGCAGATCTTCTATTTTCTAATTGCTGTGCTAATTTATGCCAGAACTCTTTTTTTATTGCTGACGCTTCTTCTTTCGTAAACATTTATTATTAAAAACAGCGAAAATAATATTTATATAATATTGAGAGCAAAAACTAACTAACTAACTAACTAACTAACTAACTAACTAACTAACTAACTAACTAACTAACTAACTAACTAACTAACTATTGCCCAACAATTTGCAATATTTTAGTATACAATAGTCTCCTTAATTGCTTTTCCTTTACTTTATCGTAATGTTTAAGAATCAGTTGCACCTTAAAATGCACCAGATCTTTTTTAATAAATATAGTTTTTACAGAAAATCCTTCGTCTAAAACAAAGCCCTTATAATCTCCTAATACTGACTCCAATTCCCTTTCTACAAATTCTGCTGTAAATTTTTTCGCAACATCTACCTCGAACTCAACTGTCAGCTTTTTTATATTTTGCTTAGACTGGTTAATAATAATAGAATTAAAAATAACAGAATTGGGTATCACTACCATATCGTTATCCTCATTTTGTAAAATTACATTGAGTAAGGTAATATCTACTATCTTCCCTTCTTCGTTACCTATTTTAATATGATCTCCTAAAGAAAGTTTATCTGCGAACATAATAATCAACCCATTTATCATATTTGCAATATATTCTTTACTCAACAAAGCAATAGCAGCAGCAACAATGGTTATACTTGTTAAGAATTTGATGGGATTTATTCCCAAAAGATACATAAATGCAATAACTACAAATACAGTATTCAGTACAGAAACAATTTGATTAATCCCTAATATAAAATTGTCTTTTACCCTATTCTTAAGTTTATTTTTACTGATATATATACTTATTATGAAATAGCGAATGATAGAAATAGATAAACTGGCACTTAAAAAGATCATTACAGAATAAGCAATCTTAGCCAGAATAGGAATACTTCTGTATAATAAAGGAGGATGATAACTATAATAGATCAATACGACACAAAAAACTAACTTTAATATAATTATTAAAATTTCCTTAAATGTGCTTCTTTCTTCTTCCTTTAATTTCGACATATTTTACATTAATTTTTACTAAGTTACAACACGTTTATCAAGAATGGGTTTATAATTTCAATAATTCGGTTATTCTTTGAGCTGTTTTAAGCCCCAAATCAGTAAATAGATTTCTAAGCTTATCAGAATATCTGAAAGCCGGTACATATATACTTAAAGCAGCAATCGCTTTATCATTAAAAAAGATGGGGGCAGCAAAGCCGATAACCTGAACACTGTCTTCTATTAGCGCATACCCAAGACTTCTGATTTTTTCAATTTCTACATAAAATAGTTGTTCATCCGCTATTTCCGGCCACACATTCTTATCAGGTAAACCATAAGTATTTATATATGCTTTAAGCTCGTCGTTTGTTTTCATCGCTAATAGCAAACGTCCCGTAGAAGTATCGTAAGCATTTTTTGCATCGGGTGTTTGGGCTTGAATTTGTTGTGATGAATCTCTTTTAACAATCACTTTTCTTAAATCATTCTCCAATATGGCAACAGAAGTATTTTCATTTAGTCTGGCAGTCAGTTTTTCCAACTCCATCTTAGATACTGCTATAAGCTTTTCATAATGAACATGTTTAAATAGAATATTGTTCCATTGCTGTCCTAAACAATAAGCTTTTTGATTTTGTGTTTTAACTATGTAGCCCCTTTGTGTTAATGTTTTAACAATATTAGCACAGGTACTGGGCTGTATGCCTATTGTATTAGCTATTTCGCCTAGTGTTCTCGGCGTTTGAGGTTCCCTTGCTAAAAACTCTAAAATATCTAAAGCTCGCTGAATAACTTGGATCATTTTATAAATTGGAAATTTGGATATGATGTAAAAATCGATAAATTTGTTCAATATAGAAAAATAAAATTCAATAATATTGAATTTTATTTTTCTATCATAATTAAATACCTAACCATGGCTCAAAAGCAGTATATACAAATTGACGAACGCGACAACGTTCTTGTAGCGCTTCAGGATTTACCAAAGGGTCTAAACATTACATGGAAAGACTTGTCTTTCGCATTAAAAGATGATGTCCCTGCTAAGCATAAATTTTTTATAGAAAACCTCGACACAGAACAGGAAGTAATCATGTACGGGGTCTTAGTTGGGAAAACCCTTCATCCGGTTTCTATTGGAAATAGAATGACTACAGAAAATCTACACCATGCTGCCGAACCTTATTTTTATAGAGAGGTGGATTATAAATGGACCGCTCCTGATGTTTCCAAATTCAGAGAGAAAACTTTTAATGGCTACCATAGAAGTAATGGTGATGTAGGTACAGCAAATTATTGGTTATTTATTCCTACGGTTTTCTGTGAAAACAGGAATATGGATACCATTAAAGAAGCACTTTACAACAATTTAGGTTACTCTGTTACAGACAAATACAAAGATTATACTGCAGAAATCCTGGAAGCCTATCAGAATGGAGAAGATATTTCTTCTATTGACATTTCACTAGCTAATCCTGGGTATCAAAAGAGCAGAAGAGTATTTAAAAATGTTGATGGCATTAAATTCCTGAACCATCAGGGTGGTTGTGGTGGTACCAGACAAGATTCCGAAGTATTAAGCAATCTATTAGCAGCTTATGCAAATCATCCAAACGTTGGCGGCATCACCATCTTGAGTTTAGGTTGTCAGCATCTGCAGGCCAATGATTTGGTAGCGACTATCAAAAGCAAATCTCTTCATTTTGATAAGCCAATTTTAGTTTTTGAACAGCAGAAAACACAAAGCGAGGAATTTTTAATTGCCGAGGCTATAAAGCAAACTTTTCGGCACTTAATAGAAATCAATAAAATTGAACGCAAACCTGCACCACTTTCTAAACTTTCTGTGGGCGTAAAATGTGGCGGTAGCGACGGATTTAGCGGAATTTCAGCCAACCCTGCAGTTGGTTTCACGGCAGATTTATTAGTTTCTTTAGGCGCGAAGGTTCTGCTGGCAGAATTCCCCGAATTATGCGGTGCAGAACAAAACATAATAGATCGTTGTGAAAACGAAGAAATCGCAAGAAAATTCATCCATTTAATGCAATCTTATGATGCGCAGGCTCATGCAGTAGGGTCTGGTTTTTTCATGAATCCTTCGCCCGGCAATATTAAAGACGGCTTAATTACCGATGCTATAAAAAGTACAGGTGCAGCAAAAAAAGGCGGAACTTCTCCGGTAGTAGATGTTTTAGATTATACAGAACCAGCCATAAAGCCCGGTTTAAATTTAGTGTGTACACCAGGGAATGATGTTGAAGCAACTACAGGAAAAGCTGCGAGTGGGGCAACACTTATATTGTTTACAACTGGTTTAGGTACTCCTACGGGAAATCCAATCTGTCCGGTAATTAAAGTTGCCACAAACACCCAACTCGCTACCAGAATGGCTGATATCATTGATATTGATACCGGTGCAATCATCAGAGGAGAAAAAACAATACAAGAAGTTGGCGAAGAGATTTTAGAATTCTGTATTAAAGTCGCGAGCGGCGAAATTGTACCAAAGGCTGTGCAATTAAATCAGGATGATTTCATTCCATGGAAAAGGGGTGTAAGCCTTTAAGAGATTGTAAATGACAAAAACAAGAACCGAGATCTAAGAAAGGCTCAGGTTTTTTGACACTAAATATTTGATAAATAAAAACAAAAGACATGTTTTCATTAAAAGAGAAGTCTGCAATAATTACTGGTGGCGGAAGTGGTATCGGTAAAGCCATTGCAGAAAATTTTGCAAAATCCGGTGCTACAGTACATATTATAGATCTAAGCTTAGAGCAGGCAAAAAACACCAAAACGGTGATTGAAGGTTTTGGCGGCAAAGCATTAGTTTATTCTGCGGATGTAAGCAATCAAGGTGAAATAAAAGCTATTGTTAATGAGATCGACAAAGTAGATATTTTGGTGAACTGCGCAGGAATTGCTCATGTTGGCAATGCAGTTAATACATCTGAAGAAGATTTAGATAGAGTTTATCGCGTAAATGTAAAAGGTACTTACAACTGTTTACATGAAGTATTACCAAAATTTATGACTCAAAATAGCGGGGTAATCTTAAACATTGCTTCTATCGCCGCATGGGTTGGTCTTAGCGATAGATTTGCTTACTCTATGAGTAAAGGTGCTGTTTTTGCTATGACATTAAGCGTAGCAAAAGATTATTTACAGCATAATATCAGATGTAATTCTATTTCCCCGGCCAGAGTGCACACTCCTTTTGTTGACGGCTTTATAGCTAAAAACTATCCGGGAAAAGAAAAGGAAATGTTTGATGCACTTTCTAAAACTCAACCTATTGGAAGAATGGGCACCACAGAAGAAATTGCCAACCTGGCCTTATATTTATGTTCAGATGAAGCAAGCTTTATTACAGGAAATGACTACCCTATTGATGGTGGATTCATAAAACTGAACAGCTAGGAACATAGAAATAAATAAAACAAAACAAGAAAAACACAAAATAAACTCATAATATTATAAATAGCCGCACTTTCCAATTTCCTCTTTCGTTCCAAAGCGATTCCTTTAGAGGATAAGGATTAGGGTGAGGCAAAAACTTAAAACGACATGAAACTAATTAGATTCGGAGAAGCTGGTAAAGAAAAAACCGGAGTAATTATTAACGATATTAAATACGATACATCTGCATTCGGCGAAGATTACAACGAGGTTTTCTTTGAAAATGACGGATTAAACAGGCTAAACAAATTTGTTGAAGAAAACACTGGAAAATTACCTGTTATAGATGACAATGTAAGATTGGGCACTCCCTTTGCGAGACCATCTAAAATAGTTTGTATTGGTTTAAACTATGCAAAACACGCTAAAGAAACCAATGCTCCTATTCCTGCAGAACCTATTATATTCTTTAAATCTACCACTGCATTAATAGGACCTAATGACGATGTTGTTATTCCTAAAAACTCTGTTAAAACAGATTGGGAAGTAGAATTAGCTTTTGTTATCGGTAAAAAAGCGAGTTATGTAAGTAAAGAAGAAGCTATGGATTATGTTGCTGGTTACTGCTTACATAACGACATTAGTGAAAGAGAGTTCCAGTTAGAACGTGGTGGTACCTGGGATAAAGGAAAAGGCTGCGATACCTTCGCTCCTATTGGACCGTGGTTAGCTACCAAAGACGAAATAGGAAATCCGCATAATTTGCGTCTATGGCTAAAATTAAACGGAAAGACTCTGCAAGATGGAAATACAGATGATTTCATATTTGATATTCCTACTGTGCTATCCTACGTTAGTCAGTTTATGACACTTTTACCTGGTGATGTGATTTCTACCGGCACACCACATGGTGTTGGTTTAGGTTTTATTCCTCCGGTTTATTTAAAACCTGGAGACGTAATGGAATTGGGTATTGATGGTTTAGGAACATCAAGACAAGAAGTAAAAGCGTTTTTCGGAAAATAAGGTACTACAACTATAAGGGACGCAAAGTATATCAAATCAATTTTTGAACTTTCTGTTCTTTATGGTTTAAAAACATAGACTATGAGAATAGATTCGCATCAGCATTTTTGGCAATACGAGCCAATTAAACATAGTTGGATAGACGATGAAATGGCTAATATTCGTAAAGATTTTCTTCCGGAAGATCTTGCCCCTATTCTTAAAGTAAACGAAGTGGATGCTTGCGTTGCTGTACAAGCAGACCAGACAGAAGACGAAACCAACTTTCTGATTGGCTTAGCCAGAAAATACAGTTTCATCAAAGGTATTGTTGGATGGGTAGATCTGAGGGCTCACAATATTGAAGAGCGTTTAGCTCATTTTAAACAAGAGCCTGCTGTTAAAGGTTTCAGACATGTGCTACAAGGCGAAGAACCTTCATTTATGCTACAGCCTAGCTTCAAAAATGGAATATCTCAACTTAAAAGCTTTAATTTTACTTACGATTTGCTCCTGTTTCCACAACACCTGAAAGCAGCTATCGAATTAGTAAAGGAAAATCCCGATCAAGCCTTTGTGATAGATCATATCTCAAAACCCTACATAAAAAAAGGAATTATAGAGGGATGGAAACAAGATATTCAATCCATTTCACAATTCCCTAATGTTTATGTAAAAGTTAGCGGGATGGTTACAGAAGCTGATTATAAGAATTGGCAAAAAGAAGATTTCACGTCTTATTTAGACGTAATCACCGAGGCTTTCGGTACTGATAGAATTATGTTTGGAAGTGACTGGCCGGTATGTCTTGTGGCAGCCGCATATTCAGAAATGCAATCGATACCAAAAGAATACTATGCTACGTTTACTTCGTTAGAACAGGAGAATATTTTTGGATTGAACGCTCAACGATTTTACAACTTATAAACCTTTATTTATGCCATCAAAAGACATACAAAATATACCCCCGGTGATTTTTGGAACCAGTGGTTTGGGCAATATATACGAAGCGCTTCCTTATGAAAGGAAACTTGCTATTGTTGAACAGTGTATTAAGCACAGTCCGGGTATTCCCCTTTTCGACAGTGCCGGAAAATATGGTGCGGGTTTATCTTTGGAAGTATTAGGACAATGTCTGGCAGATTTAAATGTTAATCCCGACAAGGTTGTTATTAACAATAAACTGGGTTGGTACCAGATCGAATTAACAACACCAGAACCGACCTTTGAAAAAGGAATCTGGATTGATATGAAAAATGATGCTGTTCAGAAGATAAGTTATCAGGGCATTATTGATTGTTTCGAACAGGGTAATGAGTTATTGGGAAAATACAATTCAGACATGGTTTCGGTACATGACCCAGACGAATATCTGGCAGCAGCCAAAGATGAAATAGATGCAAAAAAACGTTATCAGGACATTTTAGATGCATACAGAGCATTAGGAGATCTGAAACGCCAGGGAAAAGCTAAATCTATAGGCATTGGTTCCAAAGACTGGACAGTTATCAAACGTATTGCGCAGGATATTGAACTCGATTGGGTAATGATTGCCAACAGCTTAACTGTGCATTCACACCCTAAAGAATTAATAGAATTTATAAACGAGTTAAGCAATAAAGGAATTACAGTTATCAATTCAGCAGTTTTCAATGGAGGCTTTCTGATTGGCAGTAATTTTTACAATTATGTTGAAGTTAATCCCCAAACAGAAAGAGGCAGAGAATTGTTGAACTGGAGAGATCAATTCTATGAAATATGTAAAAAGTTCGGGATCACCCCCGCGGAAGCCTGTTTCAATTTTGGTTTCAATATCAAAGGCGTCTCTTCTGTTGCGTTAAGTACTACTAAACCAGACAAAGTAAAAGGTAATATAGAAATGGCTACTAAACAAATCCCTCAGGAATTTTGGAATGCAATGAGGGAAAAAAATCTCATTCAAATTTAAACAAGAAATCACATGAAAACACTTGTGTGTACAACACCAGGAACTTTCGAATATCAAGACGCAGAAACTCCTCAACTCTCCGCTGGAGAAAGTATTCTTAAAATAAAAAGAGTGGGCATTTGTGGAACAGATTTACACGCATTCACTGGCACTCAGCCTTTTTTCAATTATCCAAGAAGATTGGGGCATGAATTGGCTGCAGAAATTATAGAGACAGATGATAAAAGTTTCGGTAAAGGTGAAGCCGTTACCATTATACCGTACTTTTACTGCGGCAAATGCATTGCATGTAGAAATGGAAAAGAGAACTGCTGCACTTCTATAAATGTTTGTGGAGTGCACATAGATGGTGCTATGGCAGAATATATTTCTGTACCAACTTATTCTCTTGTACATGGAGAAGGTTTAAGCTTTGAAGAATTGGCCTTAGTAGAGCCATTAGCTATTGGTGCTCATGGCGTTAGAAGAGCCGGTGTAAGTAAAGACGAATTCGTTCTGGTTTTAGGTGCCGGACCTATAGGTTTGGGAATTATGGAGTTTGCCAGAATTGCCGGAGGTAAAGTAATTGCTCTGGATATTAATGATGACAGATTGAATTTCTGTAAAGAGAAATTAGATATAGAATATACCATTAACCCAACGAAAGAAAACGTTACAGAGGTTTTACAACAAATCACTAATAATGATATGCCAACAGTCATTATTGATGCTACTGGAAATCAGAAGGCCATTAACGGTGCCTTTCAATATCTGGCACACGGTGGACGTTACGTTTTGGTTGGTTTGCAAAAGGGTGAAATATCTTTCATTCATCCCGAATTTCACAAAAGAGAGTCAACATTAATGAGCAGCAGAAACGCCAATCGTGTTGATTTTGAACATGTGATAGATTCGATGAAAAAAGGATTGGTGAAACCGACGACTTATATTACGCATACGGTAGGTTTCGATGAAGTTAAAGATGAATTTGAAAGTTGGTTGGATCCTAAAAATGGCGTTATTAAAGCCATGATCAATTTTGATTAAAATTAAGAAACTAATAATAGAGAAAGCCGGTTTAAACCGGCTTTTTTATTGAACATCCTGTTATTACTTAGGCCTCTCCCCTCATCTTTTGACAAAGGATTATTTATACGGGCTTACCGATAATTACTATGCTTTGCCGAATATATGGATTAGGGCTTATATACGTTTACTGTATCAACAATATACTACTCATTGTTTTTAATGTAATGCAATTGTGTCAATCCTGTTTCAAATGTTTTTGCTGTCACAAGTTTAAGTATTTGCTCAGGTCTTCCGTCTTTAAAAAGTTTTGTTCCATTACCTAATAAAACCGGTACAACCGAAATTATAAACTCGTCTATTAAATTGTGCTTTAATAATTCATTTATTACTTCTGCACCACCGTCACAATAAATATTCTTTCCATTCTCAGATTTTAGTCTTTTAACTAATTCGGTCAAATCTCCTGTGTAAAAAATTGTTTTGCCAACATTTGGCCTCTCAGTTCTTGTTATGACATAAACATCCCGTTGTCCATTATCGTAATGAGATGAGCCAATATTTTTAAGTACATAATCGTAGGTATTTCTACCAATAATTAGAGTGTCAATTGTTCCGGTAAATTTGGTATAGCCATAATCTTCACCTTCTTTTTCTACAAGTTTTAAAAAGCTGAGGTCGTCATTGGGTTTTGCAATGTAACCATCTAAGCTCATTGCAATGAAAATTGATATTTTACGCATTTGTATTTGTTATATATTAATGTTTTAACTGATAATCCACCTTTCCGTATGAGGCTACAACTAGAATAAGCAATATTTTCGGGATCGTAAATTAATTTGGAGAGGATGGTCTTTCCACATCCATTACTTCCATATATAAAATTAATTTTTCTAACTGGATACCTGCAAAATCATATGTGGCTACATCCTTAAGAATTATTGATTCAAGCATATTTTGGTTTGATGTTAATTATAAGGGTTTTCTGATTGTGATTCGTCTAATAAAATGACTTTTATTTAATCATCAACAAACACGTTCAACAAATTGCAATTCACACAAATATAACCAAATAAAAGCTCTCTCTATTACGGGAAACCGTAATTTGATGCAAATTCAAAATCTAATTATTATGAAAAAAAATAGAGAAAATTACTATTGAGAAAGCAATGGAAATGCTAAAAGAAGTAGGGGTAAATGTCAACGAAGAAGATGCTGAGCTGATTATGGAATTTCTATATAATCTTGTTGAAATAACCATTAGGGAATGCTTTTCGGAATATATGAATTAGGACTTATATACTTTTACTCCCTCAACAATATCCTCCTTTATAAACTCCCAATATTTACCCCTTAAACAGATTGGATCAAAATCATCATCAGCAAGCTCAAAATTAATGAGGTTGTTCAATATGAGTTCTTCATCATGTGTATAGGGATAACGTTCTAGATGCAGAGAAAGCATAGTAGAAAGGTTGTATTTCGGTAGCAATTCATGTAAATCCCAAAATCTTCTTTTCGACCTATACGTTGTACTACATCAATTTTCATAGCAATGATTTCTTCTGTAGTAGCCATTCTAATTTCATTCGTAATCAAAGGAGGTTGTATAAAAGTATCCGTATAAAACACACCTAATTTTACCACATTGTCCTTATCTGTACCCACACTGTAAGATTTGCCCATTGCCGGATCAAGATTTGAAAAATGATGGTGGTAAGGAAATGTTTTCTCTATGAATTCATCAATAGTTTTAAAATCAATAGAACCATATGGAGCATCACTAAACAAATCTATATCTACAGATAAGCGATGTCCTAATTGAAGACTCAATGCTGTACCGCCAACCAAACGAAAAGAATCTAACACAGAAGACTCCATTAGAGTAATCAATGTGTTTTTTAAAAGATCATTGACGGTGTTATAATACATCATAATTAGTCCGTAGTTTTATTGGATCTGTACATAGTATATGGACTCCTTATATTGAACTCTTGCAAAGCTTGTTTCACTTTTTCAGTACCATAAAAGCGAGTGATCTCGTTTTTGTCATTCTCATTTCCTCGCTCAAAAACACGTTGAATAACAGCTCTGTACTGTCGCTCCCAATCTATGTGTTGAATATCCGTATCCCAAAACAAAGATTTACTCAGGATATGCAGATCAGGAGTACTTTTGATTTCTTTTTCTTTGATTTTTTGGATATCATAATAGGCTTGCAATATCACCAAAGTACCTTCTTCTAACCCAAGTTCTCGCTCTATCTTCAATGCTAATGCCGTACTAATTCCTCTTTTACCTTTAGTAATAGCATTAAATGTTTGTGGATGTTCCTCTAAAGACAAAGCAAAAGGGCGTTGCTTGATAGAACGTTTTTTTAATTCTCTATCAAGTACAATCCCTGGATGGATCCCTTTATACTTCTCAAATTGCCTAATCATAGTACAAATATAAACATTTTTGCTTACATATTTATTCATTGACCTGATTAATTTAAATGGGAGGAGGAAGGTTGACATTGAGATAGGTTTATATAGGTTTGGCATATTTCTACTCTTTTCTGGGAGACCACCTTAACCTTAATGGATATGCGCCACGTATATACTACGTCTGACACCCTGCAAAAGAGGGAATTTGTAAATATGGTATTCGACAGCAATCTGTACTATGAAAATGGAATTTATCGAATACCCACCATGCTCGGTTTATTGTCGCATAAACCATTTGAAATGAAAAAAAAGGATTGCTGATATACGAAAAAAAAGAGGGTCCTCTTGATGAAGACCCTCTCGGCGGAGAAAGAGGGATTCGAACCCCCGGACCTGTTACAGTCAACGGTTTTCAAGACCGCCGCATTCGACCGCTCTGCCATTTCTCCGGGGGCAAAAGTACAAAGTTTGGACAAATCTCCAAAACATTTTTCACTTTTACAGCTAACTCACTTGTTCACAAATAATTTCATTTAGTTTGTCTGCTAAATTATCGCAAAAAGCAGGATGTACACTCGATGTTTGGATGACTGTACTCCGCTTTGCAGTTAACCATCTGAATCTTGACGGCGCATCTAGCTCTCCTATTGGCCCACCACCCTTACCGCCAATACTTATTTTCCTGAAAGACTCTAAATGCTGTTTTATTTCATCTACATCCGCGTCCGCATACAAGGCTTTTAACCTATCTTCATTCAACCTGATGTCTATATGTAAGCTTTTCCTGGAAGAACAGTAAATAATTACACCTACATTAATAAACTCTTCCCGTTCTACCCTGGGTACAACGCGGATAACTGCATAATCAAATAAGTGCTTGTCTTGCATCGTTTACTTCGTTTACAATTACCGATGAATGCGCTACCCTATCCTTTAAATAACTTCTGTAGGCATTTCTATGCGCTTCCAGAGTATCAAAAGGTGAATCTCTTAACCAATCGTCAGGAATAAGATCGACAATATTGTCAATTAGCGCTGGAGTAATTATTTTTTTAAAAACTTCATCAACCGTCTCCATTTTTGTTGCCTGTTTTAAAAGCACATGATCTTTTATTAGTTTAAATGGTTTCTCGGCCTGTTGTTCCCAATTATTCCATGAATGATGAAAATACAATGACGCACCGTGATCTATCAGCCAGAGTTCTTTATGCCAGATTAGCATATTGGTGTTCCTGGCTGTCCTATCCATATTCATCAGGAAACTATCCAACCAAACTATTTTAGATGCATCAAGCTCATCTAAATCATTCACAACCGGATCGTAAGTTATTGAACCGGATAGATAATGCAGCGCTAAATTAAGCCCTTCACTAAATTTCAATAAATCCTGTATTTCTTCATCCGGCTCTGTTCTACCAAAAGCTCTATCCAATTGTGCAAATACCAATTCCGGAACTCTAAATCCCAATTTTCTCGCAAGTTCCCCACCTATTAGCTCTGCTATTAAAGCATTGGTTCCCTGTCCGGCCCCTCTAAATTTCAATACGTACAGAAAATCATCATCTCCTTCTATAATAGCAGGCATAGAGCCGCCTTCACGCAAAGGAGTCACGTATCTGGTAACATTAATATGTCTTAAATTAATTTTCTGGTTCCCCATAATTTTTAAAGATGCATAAATTCCCAGGCACTTTTATAACCATTTATTTTTTCGGTATAAGCTATAAAATCACTATAAAATTTATTTTTAGATAATGTAGAGCTATCTCCTATTACGATCAGTTTCTTTTTCGCTCTTGTTATTGCGACATTCATTCTCCTTATGTCAGACAGAAAACCTATAGCATTGTCTGTATTACTTCTGGTAAGACTAATGTAAACAATATCTCTTTCCTGTCCCTGAAAGCTATCTACTGTATTAATGTCAATATTATCATAAAAAGGGACAAGCGAATCGTAAGACCGAATATTTTCCTTTAACAATTCTACCTGTTGTTTATAGGGAGAAATAACGGCTACGGAATAGTTCTTATCCAGATCGTTAAGAAAATCACTCAGGTACTTTAACACAAAATTGGCTTCTTCAGGATTGTAAACACTGGTTCCGTTAACTTTTTCGTCGAAAGAGCAGCCAGCAGTATCTACAAATTCTACAGGAATATCTTCCGAATTAATCCTGTTATTCGCTACAGAACTATCGGCAAACAATTTTCCTCCATACATAGCTTCTGACGGATAATTGTTTATTTCGGTATTCATACGATACTGTGTATCCAGTAACACTACCGATTCGGGATGAAGAGTGACATTTTTTTCAAATAAAGTCATGCCGAAACCTAATTTTTCGGCTTCCTTTGATTTTATAGTAGGCGGCAATTGCAGATGATCTCCTGCAAAGACAACTTTTTGCGCTTTTAATACCGGAATCCAGCAGGCCGGCTCCAAAGCTTGTGCAGCTTCGTCTATTACAACCGTATTATAGCTTCTGTCTTTAATAATATAATTATTCGTTCCAACCAAAGTTGCTGTTATAACCTGTGATTTACTTAATAAATCATCACTGATAAAGCTTTCTGTCTGTTCAACTTGTTTTAAAAGCTTATGTGCTTCATCAAATAATGCTTTACGCTGCTCACGTTCTGACTTACCAAAACTTCGCTTGTATTTATGCGCCATGTTGCGGTATTCGGCAGCCTGCTTCTTTAGTTGTTTTATTTCGTTATTATACTGATGTTGAGAAATTTTAAAATCTAAAGTCAGTTCATCTAATTTCTTTGAAATCCTAATAGGATTACCTATTCTCGTCACATTCATACCCTTTTCATGGAGTTTCAAAGTAAGCAAGTCCACAGCAGTATTACTTGGCGCTACTACCAAAATTTGACTTTTTTCTTGTTCATATAACTCAAAGACAGCTTCTACTAAGGTTGTGGTTTTCCCTGTTCCCGGTGGACCGTGAAGAATTGCGAGGTCTTTAGCTTTCAATATTTTATTTATAGCTAAAATCTGGCTATCATTCAGTTTTGAAGAACTATAATCAAACGGTGTAAGCTCAAACTCTGGCTTAACTTTTCCTGTCAGAACTTTAATTAGTCGATTTTCAGAATCGTTCTTTTCTATGGCTTCGGCTTTTTTCAAAGCCTTCTTGATTTCATCGTAGCTATTATTGTCAAATAGTAACTCAACTCCAATCTTTCCTTTACTCATCCAATCCGGAAGCTCATCTACTTTTAGCGCTATTTTCATTCTATTGACAGAGACATGACTAATAATTCCTTCGAGCTTTAGTTCCGGGTCATGATGTGTAAATAAAGCTACCGGAACTCCGGATCTGAATTGATGAACGATTTCCTGATGCGTAGTTCTTTCTATCTCAACAAGCAGGTAATCTCCACGTCCTATCTCTGTATTCCTAATCGCTATTGGATACCAAACGATTCCTAAATTTCTCTTGTCCGAACTTGATAAGGTTTTATTTTGCTTTTCAAAAAGAGACAGATCCTCTTTTCTTTCTATTTCCAGAAGGTTTTGGAGCTCTAAAAAATATGACATTCACAAAGGTAACATCTCCTTTTATAAATCAGATATCCCATAAATGAAAAACCGCCCCAACGTTTTACTGAAGAAGCGGTTCCGAGAGCTTATTTTTTATACCTCAATACCTATTATTTGTAGATATTTTGATTATTGGTGTATCCTGGATTTGGAAGGTACCAGTCTTTATAGCTTGCGCCTCCAGACGCGGCCCAATTTTTAAAATGCAGATAGGCGTCCATGATATTAACCGTTTCTATCGGGTATTGGAAATCGCCAATTAGATGTAATGCAAACGGACGATTATCTGTAGTAATGTAATATTTATTTCCGTTCGGATTAGAAGCATCTGCCAACGTCCCCAACAGACCAGCATCAGCTAGTTTTGTAGGTTTGTTGTTTGGTAAATGAACTTCTCTTCCACGAGTAGCATCACTAATCATGAATGGATTAAAAGGAACCTTACCCATAACACTAGCTTCGTATTCTGATCCTGTAAACGTTGTTACGACTTTCACCGTATCCCCGCTAAATTTTTGATTTCCTATAATTGTATTTATATAGGCAGAAGAAGTTCTGAATAAAGACTTGGCATTATCGAATGGAATAATAACAGCGTTAGTATGTCCGTTTTCTAAGCCTTTAACATTTACGCTAATATAATTTGACTGCAAAGAACTACCTGTAACGGATTTTACTCTACCTGCCTCCCACGGGAACTCTACACCAAATCCATTACGATAAACAGCTCCAGAAGCTACGGGAACAAAGTTACCTATTACATCTTTCACCATATTATTGGCATTCATTACAAATTTGTAACGATAGCTCACCACTAAATCATTAAAATCGTAGTCACCTTCTTTCGGCCACTGATCTTCAAAGGCAAAGGTCCCAAAAGAACTTCTGCCCGGATAGTATCTGGAATAGGCTCTTTCCGGATCATTAGGGAACTCATCAATAGTATCTGGCACACCATCTCCATCGCTATCAGTAACATTTCCTTCCAGATTGGGAATATCAGTAGGATCTATTGCATTCGTAGCACTTGTTTGTGCAAAGAATACCAAATCATTGAAATCATTATCAGACACAGCAACCTGGTCTCTTCTCATATCTTCAAAACCAATTAAAAATACTTTTTGAGACTGGCTGTACAACAATACATTGTGTCGCTTTAAGCTTGCATCCGAACCCTGATTAAACTTCTGATCACTATAAAATTTAGTATTTGTATAAGTTATAGATCCGGCATTGTTATAGGCATTTTGTATTAAAACAAATCCTATAGATGTTCCTGCCGGAAAATTACCTAACTTAATCTTATCTCCCATGAACATATTACCTTCACCCGTATGACCTTTTAAAGATGCGTTAGGAAAAACTAAACGGACATCTTTAATATCGTCTGCTTTTGCCGGTTTGCTACCTGTTGGGTAAGTATAATAAGCTAAAGAATTTCTATAGTTAGCACCTTCGTGTACAAATGTTAACCACACATCGGATGTTACTGCAATATTTAAATTACTAGGTGTATTGCTGGCTATATATTCCGGGTGCAGATAAATACCATCTTTTCTCTCTGGCAAAGAAGTATTAACTTCTTTCATTAGCCGCACAAAATCTACGGTATTATCTAAAGGTTCTAAATTTAATGGCCTTCCTAAAGCATCATAATCTGCCGGATTATAATGATATGTTGTACTACCTGCTAAAACATTACTAAAAGCAGTTTTTGCGTGTGATACAGATGTTGTTTTTACAAGATCGCCAATATATCCCTTAGTACCTCCCAAAACCAAATTAACCGTATTTCCATTAATTTTTACTGTGGCATTTCTTATTAAACCTACGTACGCGGGATCTACCACAAGCTGTTCTGTATACGACGGCAGAACCAAACTAAATTCCAGATTTCCTTTAGCATCGCTTATTGCTTTTGCTATTTCAGATCCCGCCTCGGTTTTACCAGGGTAATAAAGAGAAGTCAATACACCAGAGATAGGTTTGTTATCTGGAGATTTTAACTCTACATGAACAACAACATTCTTTGTTGTAGAATAGTTGAAGCCTTCCGGTGCGAACTTATCCAATACGGTTGGAGTGCCATTTTCCAAAAGTGAATTTTTGTTACAGGCTGATAAGAGGACACCAGATAAAATTGAGAGCGTTAAAAAAGATCTTTTCATTTATATTATAATATTCTTCAAGCGTTAGTAATAACTTTATTACATAATCGGCATAGAAATAAACATGCCAGAGCCATAAACAGCATTTTTGGTAAAACCTAAAGCTTTTTCAAATCCCCATTGCACAATAACATCCACAAAAAAGGCAAAAAGTTCCACAAAAAAGCCACCCGATCTCGGGTGGCTCCACACAACTTCTATTATTAATGGATTTAGTAAATTAAGGAATTGTTGATATAACCACTGCCTGTATTAGTATACCAATCTGGGTATTGAGAACCACTGGATGCTGCCCATTGTGCAAACTTCAAATAAACATCTGTAATCGCTACACGCTCTTTTGGATATCTGAAAGGTGCTGTTGGTATTTCCAATGCCCACGGCAGGTTATCATGCGTTGAA